>TARA_B110000211_G_scaffold45479_1_pt1 | contig 11127 bp, 8 predicted proteins | sample TARA_B110000211 | Tara Oceans TARA_B110000211 (sample SAMEA4397516) | marine metagenome | biome: Polar Biome; feature: [DCM] deep chlorophyll maximum layer (ENVO:01000326); material: water (ENVO:00002006), including particulate matter (ENVO:01000060) such as... | depth 30 m
TTGGACTAAACTTTTTTTGGCCTGACTTTGGAGACAGCTCCTCAAATTAGATTAAATATATTTAAGCAAATTCATGAAATAATATTTCATGGTAAAGGTGGGTATGATTATATTACCATTTACAATATGCCTATATGGTTGCGTAAATTTACTTTTAAAGAAATGAATGATTTTTATGAAGCAAAGGCTGCATCAGAAAAAAATGAAATGTCTGCTGGAAAAACATCACTAGTAAACTCAGAAGGTAAAATAAATACCCCCGAATTTAAACAAGCTTCTAGAGCATATGAAGGAAAGAGTAGCTATAAATAGTTACTCTTTTTCATATTTATAATAAAATCTAATTATAATGGCAAGTCTTAATGAAATCAAAGAAGCAAAATTAGCAGCTAAAGCCCTCAATGAAGAATTAGGGTATTTAGAAGACGCTTTTACTTCTATAGGTCAAAAAATAAAAGATAATATTACAGGTCAATTAGAAGGTGCTGATACAAAAACTCAAGAATTAGGTAATAAATTTTCTACAAACCTTAATAATGCTATAAAGCAAAATGCTAACTCTTTAAAAGAGATAACAAAACTCCAAGACCAAATAGGTAAAGGTGTTAATGTAGAAGCAAAAATACAAAAAGAATTAGCAAACATTGCAACTAGAAAAAAGACAATTGCACGTCAACAAAATATTCTTGCAGCAAATGGTGTAAAAATAAATGAGGATTTATCTAAACAACTTAGTTCTCAATTTAATATACAAGAAGATACTCTTAATACCCTTGCCCAACAAAATATAGAAAAACAAAAATCAAAATCTTTACTTACTTTACTTGGAGAAGGAGGTGCTAATCTATTAGATAAACTTGATAAATCGGGTACAGCATCAAAGTTAATGAAATTAAATCTAAAAGATACAGTAACTCCAATGAGGTTAATGGAACTTGCTATAGGTTTTGTAGTTGATGCCTTTATATCCTTAGATGAAACAACAGAAAAAGTTGCAAAAAACCTAGGAATAAGCTTCCATGAAGCTGCTGGGATGAATTCACAATTTTCTCAAATTGCACAAGATTCAAATAATATATTTGTTACTACTGAAGGTATTGCGAATTCTCAAATAGAATTATCAGCTGCTCTTGGAACCAATGCAATGTTTACTGCTGAAATGTTGCAAACTCAAACAGAGTTAACAACCCAATTAGGGTTGAGTGCTGAAACTAGTGGTGAAATTGCAAAACTTGGTTTACTAACTGGTAAAACATCAAAAGAAATAGCAGCTAATGTAATGGGTCAATCTGTGGCCATGAATGCTGCTAATAAAACAGCAATTACCGAAAAATCAATTTTACAAGAAGTAGCAAAATTATCTAGTAGTATACAATTAAGCATGGCTAATAATCCTGTTGCATTAGCTGAGGCGGTTCAAACTGCTAAGCAATTTGGTATGGAGTTAAGTCAAGTAGATGGTATAGCAAATAGTTTAATGAATTTTGAACAATCTATCTCTAATGAGTTAGAAGCAGAATTATTACTTGGTAAAAATCTTAATTTAGAAAAAGCAAGAACCGCAGCTTTAAATAATGACCTAGCAGTCGTAGCAGAAGAAATAGCAAAACAGGCAGGATCCGCAGCTGAATTTACGGCTATGAATAGAATACAGCAGGAAGCATTAGCTTCAGCTGTAGGAATGAGCAAAGAAGATTTAGCAAAATCCCTACAATCCAGAGAAATATTAGCTGAATTAGGAGGTAAAGATGCAGACATGCAGGCTGCCTATAATAGATTAAAAGGAGAAGGTTTATCACAAGAAGAAATAGCAACTAAATTAGGGGATAAAAGATTAGCACAATCCTTACATTCAGAAGGAATACAATCCCAATTTACAGCTTCTGTAGCAAAAATGAAAGAATTATTTGTACAAGTTGCTGCTGCTTTAATTCCTATAGTTGAACCTATTGCAGCTGCAGTTGGGTTTATGGCTAATTTAATTTCTCAATCTATGACTTTCTTAAAAGTATTAGGAAGTATAGCAGCAGTTTATAAAACTCTTCAATTTTTAGGTAATCAAACATACCGACAACAAGTATTAACAAATGTTGCCTCTAAACTAGGTTTAATTACAGAAACAGAAAAAGGAATAGTAGAAAGTAGAAATGCCTTAACCGGAAATAGTATTTTGAGAATAAAGAAAATGAAAGCTTTATATGATCAAAACTCATTAGCCACTATATTAAAAGAAAAAGCTATAAAGATATATAATTTAGGCATGGAAAAAGCAAAATCTTTATTTGCAAAAGAAAGCTTTTTAATGAAAGTTAAAGAAAATGTTCAAAATAGTTTAGCTAATATTTTAGGACTTAATAATTTATCTATACAAGAATTAAGAATTGTTGCAAAAATGAAAAGTGCAGCAATATCAGTAAGAGAATTTATAACAGATAAAGCAGGATTAGCTTTAGATTTAGCTCGTAATGCAGCTGCTATTGTTGGTAATGGTATTGCAATGATAGGTAATGCAATTAAAAAAAGTGGCTTATTAGCTAGTATAGCTGATATGGCTATGAGAGCATTCTCCTCCTTATCAGCAATCCCATTTATTGGTCCTATTTTAGGTATAGCAGGTGCCGCAGCAGCCGCAGGTTTAGGTTATATGTATTATAATAAAGCAGATGATTATATGTCCCCGGGTATGTCAAGTGGTTATGGTTCTAGAACAATAACAGGCCCTGAAGGTGCTATTGCTTTAAATAATAGAGATACAGTTATAGCAGGTACAGATTTATTTAATAGTAATAATAACTCAACTTCACCAACCCCAACTGTAGTACAACAATCTAATTCAGAAGGAAAAAGAACAAATGCCTTATTAGAAGCATTAATAAATAAACCTGCCCCTAAAGTACAAATGGATTCAATTGAAGTTGGTACAGTAGCGGGTATGAGTGCATTTTCTATACAATAATAATATTTATAATAAATGTTTAACAATTAAAATTTAAAATTATGCCTTTACTTAAAAAATTAGAAACAGAAGGAAGTACTTTAACACCATTAAAAGGAGAAAAGCCATCAGCACCATTAAAAGCTGGAGGAGTAATACCTGTAAATAATACTTTTTCTAAAGGAACATACACTGATTATGTTTCTGAAACTCCAAGAGCTGTTGATTCTACTGGGAACGTACAATAACAGATAAAATATGCTCTTAGTTAATCTTCAAACCAACCTTAAAGATTTAAGGTATGGGAATGACAGACGTGGTGGAGGTTCAAGTGGACAACCCTACGTTAAAACTCCTATACCTGCTGGAGATGGTCCTGGTTTTGGTGATTATGATTTTCTATTAAGAGGAGGATCATTATTACCAGAAGCTGTGGTAAACGATGTTTCTAGGTTAACTCAAATGATGTTTGACTTAAAATCCCCAAATGGACTTTTATTCTCAGTCAAACAAAATGCTTTATCTAAAAGTGGTGTTAATATTAAAGCCCAAGTAAATTTACCAGACACAGTTGGAAATCCTAATAAATTAGCACTAAATAACGGTATTTACTTACCTACTTCTACATTACTACAGGCTGCGGTGAACCCATTAGGAGGACATTTACTTAAACAGGGAATTAACCCATTTGCATCTACTACATCAGGAGTTTCTGGTCAAAGCTTACAGCAAAACCCATTATCCCAAGGAAATATTTTATCTACAGGATTTGGTGCAAGTTTTCCTCTTTCAAATCCTCTCTATTTAGAAACAATTGCTCAAAATGAAAGACAAAATAATGTAAATTCAAGTAGATTAATTCAATTTTTAGATAAAAAAATTAATTCTAATGTAGGGGATCAAGTTAATTTATACAGCTATTCTGGGGGTCCAGGTTCAACTTTAGGTGTAGGGTCAACAAATATCCTTATGTCTACAAATAGAACAGGTGAAAATAATCCATTTTTAGCTGGGGATGCTACAAATACTTCTAATTTTTTCTCCACAGAAGTAAATTTTGGATATAATGATTATTCTGTCTTCAAAAATAGTAGATCAATTAATTTCCAAGGTGCTAAAATTTTTAATGGTAAAACCGTAAGTGCGTTATATGAGGATATAACAGGAATTGATGTTTTAGAAGGAGAATTTAAAACTAGTAATAATACAGGACCCTTATATAATTTTTCAAATAGTGTATTCCAACCTGGGACTTTTAACCCCCAAGGTCCTACAGTAGTACCTGGTTTAGGTACCACTATGAATTACAATGAAATTCAAAATGCTTATAGTGGTTCTAACCAAAATTTAAGTAATGGGGGAACTAATAATGTATATAATAGGAATGTAATTCTTGAAGATTTTAGACAAAAAAGATCATTAAATAAAGGTTTATCATCATTAGACTATACTAAACTAGAAAATAGAATAGAAGGTAGAGTAAATTTAGGAGACCCAGGAAGAAAAACAACCCCAAGAACAAGCTATGTTAATGGAACAGGAAAAGCTTTAGATAAAATAACAGCATTACCTCTATATCGAAGTAAAAATGTTGAAAAACAGTCTGAAGATTATCCTGTAAATGATTTATGTAAATTTAGAATTGGTGTAATAGATAATAATGACCCTTCTTTTAAAACATATATACATTTTAGAGCTTTTTTAGATGGTATGGAGGATTCATATTCTGCTGATTGGCAATCACAAAAATTTACAGGTAGAGCAGAAAATTTATATAATTATCAAGGGTTTGACAGAAAAATTAATTTATCTTGGACAGTAGCAGCTCAGTCGAAACAGGAATTGATACCTATGTACCAGAAGTTAAACTATCTAGCATCAATTTGTGCTCCATCTTATTCTGATGATGGGTATATGAGAGGTAATTTAATTTCACTAACAGTAGGTGGTTATTTATACGAACAGGTTGGAATAATGACAGGAATTAATTATACTATACCAATGGAATCACCATGGGAAATAGCAATACCTGATGATAAAAATTTGGAAAAAAATAATGGGGTGTTAAATGACCCCTCTGTTAAAGAATTACCAATGATAATAAAAGTATCAGGGTTTAGTTTTATCCCAATTCACGATTTTGTACCTGCAATACAGAAAAATGGCTATGGTGGAGGTGATAGTGATGATACCGGAAAAGTTACTACTTTTGGGGACCAAAGGTATATATCTTTAGCAAATAGTAAAGATAAAACTGGGAATAATTATGACAGTTTAAATCTATTAGCAGGAGCATTTAATACTCTTTTATAGAATAAATAATTAAATTATGGGTAGATATTCAGATATTATTACATTAGCAACTAAGGGGGGGAAAAGATATAAAGGAACTACTAATTACCCTGATATCCCTTTAAGTTTTGACGATATCTACGTTTACACAGATGAAGGAGATAGATTTGATATTTTAGCACAAGCATATTATAGTAATTCTAATTTATGGTGGATTATCTCTACAGCAAATCCTCAACTCCCTCAAAATACAATGTTTCCACCCCTAGGTATACAAATTAGAATACCTATTAATATAGGAGAAATATTAATTGAATATAATAAATTAAATGCACTTTAGTTATGGCAGGAAATATACTAGGGGAACCAATTAATGAAAATATAGGACAACAAATTGACCTAAGACAAAAAATATATGGGTCAAGTTATAGCCCTTCATCACTTAGTAGAGACACTAATGTACTTAATTATTTAAATAATAGAAATGCTTGGATTAAAATGGCATCCGGTGTAGCAATATCCGGACCTTACGGCGATGAAAGATTAAATTCTTTACAAAGCCTAGATTCAGATTATTTAAGAACAGAAGATTTAGAAAGTTTAAAAGGTACTGGATTAGCAAGAAAATCTATTTTATTTAATACTATTCAAACTTCAAAAAGAACAGAGAGTCAAAAAAATGCTGGTTATGAATCTAGAAGTGGAGTAAGAAACGATAATTTCTTTTCAAATTCAGGAGATAAAATGTATGGGGGTTTAGGAGGAAATTCTAGGGGTCTTCAACCTGTAGGGGGCATAACTGATATAGATATTAAATCTTTGAATAGAGGTTCTATTAAAAAAGCTACGGTAAACATAAAAGTATATAACCAATTTCAATTTTCAATTATTGAAATGCTTTATTTAAGATTAGGTTATATAATGATGTTGGAGTGGGGTTGGGATAAGTATGTAGACAAAATAGATGAAAACAATAAACCAATTATAGAAGATACCCAATCTACTATAATAGAAAATAGTTGGTTTAGTAGTCAATCTTATACCCAAAGAACAATGTTAAATAAAATTGAATACTATAAAAATAAATATAAAGGAAATTATGGAGGATTTTTTGGTAAGGTTTCAAATTTTAGTTGGACTTTAAATAAAGACGGAAGTTATGATATTATTATAGATTTAATAACATTAGGAAGCGTAATTGAATCTCTTAAAGCAAATGTATCAGGAAAAGATATTTCAAAAAATGAATTAGAAGGTATTCAAAAAAAATTAAGTGGTACCCTTAATATTGAAGCAAATGACGAAGGAACTTATGATAATGAAATAATTGATAATTTAGGAAGCAATACAATTTCTCAATGGTTAGGTAAAACTATAATAGATTTCCCAGAAAATAATAAAAATTATTTATATGCCCCTAATTTAGTTGGTCCTTACAAAACAAAATCGCAGGTACAAGGTTTCGAACAAATTTATACCAATAAAATAAGATCACTAATCCCAATTGACTCCAGATATTATGTAAGGTTTGGTACCTTTTTAAATAAATTACAAACTTTAATTATAGGACAATATGTAAATGGAAATGCAAAAGGAAAAATTTTAGAAATAGAAATGGCCGAAGAAAATAATATATGTAATTATATTACAAATCTTATTCCTTTAGACATGAGTAAATGTATATTTTCTGTTAATATTGATGAAACAGTTGTAAAAGGTAAAAAATTACAATTGGACATAACCCAATTTAATAAAAAGTTAGAACCCTTCCCTACAAAAGTAGGTAATACTAATGTAGTATACGGTAAACTAATGAATATTTATTTAAATTTTAGCTTAATTTCCTCAGCTATAGAAGATAACATTGACGAAGAAGATAATATATCAATTTACTCTTTTTTAGAATCCATATGCAAAGGAATAAATGATAGTACAGGTGGTACTACTAATATTGAACTGTCAATTAAACAAGATAAAAAAATATATTTTATTGAAAATAATCCTATTAAAGGATATGATTCTATTGGAAAAAAGGTACAAGAATACCCTTTAGAAATTTATGGGTACAATTCAAATGGTTCTTCTAATTTTGTTAAAGATTTTAATTTTAAAACAAAAATAACACCAAAATTAATGTCAATGATTTCTATAGGGGCTACAGCTGAGGGGTCTTCAACTAAAGATATTGATGCTGTCCCTTATAAATCTTGGAATTTAGGTTTTGATAATAGATTTGAAAGTAAATATACAAATAGTGAAACTTCAACAGATGAAGGGGATTCAAAAGAAGAAAAAATAAACACAAAAAAAATTAAAGATGCTTTTTTGTATGATTTAAAAAATTATGATAGTCAAGATAATTTAGATTATGATAATGCTTTTACAATTAATAACTATGATTGGAATTATTTAGGACAAAAATATATAGATATTATACCCCCAGATGGAAGTGGGGCTTGGTCAGATAAAGGATTAAAAGGTCCTTCTGAAGATATAAATAATGAACAGTTATTAGCTGAAGTAGTAAGAAGAGTTAAAGAAAGAAATGAAGAAATTGCAACTTTATCCGCTGAAATAGGAAGGAAAATTCTTATGGCAGGTTCTGGAAAAGCAGGCATCCCAGGATATTTAAATTCTCTTGTATATGCTTTTGGGGGAGATACAGGAACTTCTGAATTTGGTTCAGGAGAGTCCGATAGAAAATATGAACAGTTTGTATATAATAACACAGTAGCAAAAGCTCAGGGAAAATGGTGGTCAGGCAATAACACCCCAGATTTTGTAAAAACATTAAAATCTAATTTTAAAACTTATATAAGAGAATTAAATTTATTAGAATTTGAACAAAATCAAGTTAATTCAAGCCTAAGTGGTTTTATTCCTGTTGAATTAGGTATTACTGTAGATGGTATTGATGGTATTAATATTTATAATAAAATCCAAATAAACCAAAAATTCTTACCTTCATCTTATCCAAATGCTTTAAAATTTATAATTAAAGGGGTTGACCATAAAATTTCAAATAATACTTGGGAAACTACTCTTACAACAATTTCTACAGCACCAACTAATCAAATACCCCCTAATACTACATTCTCTAGTAATCAGACATCAACATCAACCCAAACCTCTAATTCCTCCGGCACTACAACCGTACCCTCTTCATCGTCAACTACTTCTACTTCAAGTGGGAATGTATTAAGTTCTTACCCTGAATTACCAGTTATTGATCCACCACCACCTTCCAACCTACTTCCTTATCAGGAAGCAGTTCAAATCTTAAATTCAATTACTACTCCTAGTATAGCAAAAGCAGTATTTGCAGTTTTATTTGCAGAAGCAAGCAAAAAAGGACAGGCGTTTAGATCAGCAGGTGGATTTAATTATGCCGGGGTTCAAACAGATGTTAGATCCAATGGTAGAGCTATTAGATGGGGTGCTAGCAAATATATCATAGCTAGATATATAAGAAAAGATGCTGTGAGACTAAGAGAGTTTGCTGTTTTTGAAAGTAATAAAACTTTTTTAGAATTTATGGTAAATAGAATATCAAGTAAAAATTTTAATGGAGATAATGGAGATAGTTGGACTACTACTTATATAAACAGATGGTGGAGCCCAGCTAAAAAAGCAGAATTTACTAAAGGAACAACTACATATAACAATAAATTATCTATTTATGAGTCATCTCAAAAAAGATATAATCAATATACTTAATAATGTTCTACCCAATATCACAAATAAAAACTAATTTATACACTAATGGTGGGGAATATGTTTATGCTAATAATAAACTCCCTTACTCAGGAGATTATTTTATAACAGGAGATAATAAAATCTATACTGGTAAAAACCCAAATAATAAACCAAACAATTTATTAATTTTAAATAAAGTAAATGAAATAACTCCTTCAAGATCGGGATCAGAAGCTAGACCCCAATCTTATTATTTAGTTGATGATTATTATTATTATGCTAAAGGTATAGATGTAAATTCTATAGGAGTACCTCCTTCAACACCCACACAAATATTTCCTACTCCAACAAAAGAGGATTATCAAATAGGGGAAATCCAAAGGTTTTTTACTAAAAAAATTAATGAAATTAGTTACATTGAAGTATCCCAGGAAGAATTTGATCAATATTCAAATCAAGAACCTACAGTTAGTTATTATCTTTATTCTGCCTTCCAGTTCCCTTGGGTATTAACAGGTAATAGGTCTGATGCTTTTAATGTAAATAAAAATACAATAAAAAGAACACAAATTAATAATAATTTCCAGGGTTTAACATCATATTTTAAAGGAAAGTACGATCAATTATTTAAATATTCTTCAAATGAAAATTTATACACTGATGGAACTGAATTTAGAAATTCATTTACTAACAAACCTTATATAGGCTTTTATCATATCCACCCCAATAAAGGACCAATGGAGGGGGCTCAACATATAGATAAACCTCATGCCTATTTAAATCCAATAACTAAACCTTCTACATACGGATATGAAAAACCTTTAAGTTTAGTTACCCAATCTTGGGAAGAATTAAGATATGGGAATCTTAATGGTCCTATTTATGCTACACCAAAACCTATTGTAATTCTTCCACCCCCTTCTTCATTTATTACGGGATGGGATATACCTACTGATAATTTTCAAATTGGTATTGGGTTAGACCCCACCAACACATATAATTTTACAGTTAATTGGGGTGATGGTAGTGAAGAAACTATTACTAGTAATAGTGACTTACTACATACTTATTCTAATTCTGGAGAGTACAATGTTACTATTGATGGTACTTTCCCTAGTATAATAATGAGCAATTTTGATGGTAGTAAACCATTAGTTACCCCTAATAATATTGTTTCTATAAATAATTGGGGTAATATAAAATGGGAGAGATTGAAATTTGCATTTAGAGATTGTATTAATTTATATAGAAATGATCCTCAAGATACCCCAGATTTATCTGATGTTAAAAATATGGAAGGAATGTTTAGAAACGCAGGTTCTAATATAACTCCTAATATAATTATATCAAATATAGAAAATTGGGATGTAAGTAATGTTGTTGATATAAATCATCTTTTCTATGGAACGTCTTTTAATCAAGATTTAAGTAATTGGGATGTAAGTAAGGTTACTAATTTTTCCTATATGTTTTTTAATTGTTTTTATAATCAACCTATTGGAAATTGGAATGTGAGTAATGCTATTAGAATGAAAGGAATGTTTGAAATGCCTTTTTCCACATTACCTACTGGTGTAGGAATTTTTAATCAAGATATTAGTAATTGGGATATACTTAAATTATCTGAGTTAAGTACTTTTATAAAAAGACAAAAATTATCAACTATTAATTATGATAAATTATTAATAGGCTGGGAAGCTACTTTACAAGCTACATACCCAAATGGTTCAGGCTACCCAAATTTAGTAGCAGGAGTGACAGCTAATTTTGGGGACTCCCAATACACAGACAATTCAGCCGCTTCAATAGCAAGAGCATCTTTGGATACGAATTACAATTGGACTATAACAGACGGAGGAATAGCTTAATAAAAAAATAAATATGTCAAACTTAAAAACATCACGATTAAATTACCCCCCTGTAGAAACTTGGTTTATAGGTTGGAATAATAGTAGAACCCAAATAAACACATATGATTCGGTTTCTCCAACTCAAACAATGATTTCTCCATGGGATAAAATGGATTTTTATGAAGATGAACAAGTTTGGTTACAAGTTTTACTTGATAATGGGATTGATCCTTTTTCTTAATCCTAAGATAAATTTTTTAATAAAACCACTTGGCTTATTTAACATACCATCGTATATTAGGGTAAAATAAGGTTATATGTACTGGCTTGTAGAAAACGAGGAACAGTTAAATG
>TARA_B110000211_G_scaffold26948_1_pt1 | contig 11121 bp, 8 predicted proteins | sample TARA_B110000211 | Tara Oceans TARA_B110000211 (sample SAMEA4397516) | marine metagenome | biome: Polar Biome; feature: [DCM] deep chlorophyll maximum layer (ENVO:01000326); material: water (ENVO:00002006), including particulate matter (ENVO:01000060) such as... | depth 30 m
ATAATCAAAAACTAACTGATCGCTCGTCGACTATCGGATGATAATAGTAGGATCGAGAGGGGGGCATCCTTCGAGCTTCACATTGTAATTAACGTTGTCGCCGCTGGTACCAGTTACAACACATTGATAACCGGTAGGACCTCTTCCGTTACATTCGAGTCTACCGGCAGAGTCCGGTTTCTTGTAAATCTCTTCGATATCATTACCTGTTGATACCCAACGTACAACTGCACCCGTATCTCGACATGCCGCACCGCCAGGATATCCAGCAGGACAACTACCGTCACTGGTAACACCGGTTGGACAACCGTCGGCCGACGTTTGAATTGTCAGCGGCCCATCCGCAAAAACTAACGATGAAATAAATGTGAAAGCTAAAAAAACGATGCTGCGAGATATTTTTTTATTCATTATTATTTTACCTTTGAGCTAATAAGTTGAGGGTCAGACTTAATTAGTACAGCAGGATAACCTGCATATAATGCACGACTAACATACTCCTGCGCCGCCTCATTATTACCTAACAATACTGAGGCAACTGCAAGATCATACAACACATTTAAATCAAACTCCGCAAGTATTTCTGCCCGCTTAATCACTTCGTTAGCTAAAGTTACCCTATTTATAGCAGCATAATAAACCGCTAACCGCGACAGTGTATAAGCGTCATCAGGGTTTATCTCGATAATGGCTTCGGCTAATCTAACCGATTCGGTATAGGCCTGCGTCGCCTCTTCATCACGCCCCTCAAGGAACCTGAGGTTGTCACCAAGGTTGCCCCATAACCGATGATCGCTAGTATCTATCTCAATTGCCGCCTTATAGTACTGCAGCGCTTCTTCAAACCGTCCAAGGTAGTACAACGTACTACCCAAATTAGCTAGAGCGCCTGAATTACTATCAAGCTCGATCGACCGACGCAATGCTAGCAATGCGTCCTCGAAGTTTCCGGCAAAAAGCCTTGCAGCACCAAGATTACTGAATGCAGCAGCACTGGAAGCGGTAAGTTCTGTGACCCGGGTCCAACTTTCTATCGCTCGGTGATACATGCCTTGGCGAAAATAGTAGGCACCTAAAGAATTTTGGGCCTTCCAATACGTTGGGTGCTGTCTAACACTTTTTAGGTAAAGCTCTTCCCCGCCCTGCAGGTCGCCTTGCGCAACCAACACAGACGCTAAACCAATGCTCGCGTCCGGATTACCGGGAGAGAGTTTAAGGGTTTCCAAATATTCCAACTTGGCAGAATTAGTTTCGCCGCTGGCTAGATACAGCTCAGCAAGCGCCAACCGCATTTCAGCACTGGACTGATCTGAGGCCAAAACCTGTTTGCATCGTTGTTTACCCGCAGTGAAGTCCTCTGCTGCTTTTGTTGCTCTAAACAGTTCAATGTAGGCTCGGCAAGTTGAGGCGACCGCTAGCATAAAGTTTTCATCTCGAGAATAAGCTGACTCGAACCGACCTATCGCTTCGCGAAGATTTTGATCTTCGCCGCTCCTGAGTAGATCTTGACCGATAAGATAATCGCGGTACGCTTGCTTGTTCAGCGTCGCTGGCGCCAACGATGCCGCTATGTTTTGGTCCGAAGTTCCCACATTCAAATTGCCCAAGACACTCTTTTGAATATCTCGTTGAATCTCAAGTAGATTTGATGTTTTTTCATTTATCTGCGTTTGCCAAACTAAACGACCTGTCGGCGCGTCTCTTAGATGGGCGTTCACTTGTAGATCATCACCGACAACGGCAACGCTACCGCCCAATATATAATCTGCCTGCGTCTTTGTGACACCTTCCGGCACATCCAACAAGTTGAGATCCCATAAGCTACCTATTTGAACAAGCTCAAGGTCGGCCACATCAGCGAAATTCACCTGCAGTTCTCGGGTAATACTGTCGGCATAGAAAACAGATTGTTGTTCAGCATCAAATTCAAAACGATCGATTGTCAAACGCGTTTTTGCGTTTGTCGACTCTGCGCCTTGATTACTAATGAACAGAACAGCGGTCAACAACAACACAATACCAACTAACATCGGCACCACGATGTCTCTCTTGCGCCGATACCGTTGACGGCCGCGCGTCGCTCGGTCAGCGATTCCCATCACCGGTGTCGCGTCGCGTCGCTCGCCTCTAACTAATTGATGTAATTTGTCGACCAAGCCTTGATATTGATCCTGCTCGATACTATCGGGCCAACGGGTAAAGTCGGCAGCCTGATGTTGTTTAAAGGCGACCGGTAGCCTGACAGAATCGATCATGACGGGCACTAGCACGTCACGATCCATGCCTTCCAGTGCTTCGTTTTTGACCCATTGGGAATCAACCGAAACTGCTGACCATACGACGAGCACGCTGGAAGCTACTTGGATTTCACGATCAATGGTTTCTTCGAACTTTTCTCCGGGAGAGATTGTCCCATCCCACCATACAGAGAAACCATCTTTTTCAAGCGCGAGCACCAACGGACGAACACGATCGATATCCTCCCTTGAGTAGCTTAGAAAAATATCTGCCAAACGCGCCGCCCCCTTACTAATTTGGTCAGCTTACACTCAAAACCCCGCAAACAAGAAATAATGAGTTGGTCGCCTACTAAATAACGTTGGTTCGAGTCTATATTGCGCTCTTAGTCGGCTTCTACCCGACTTTTCATCATCGTTATTAGGTTGATTCTAATATGAACACGACATCAATTAATGAGTGCCAACAGCCGTCGGTATGGAATACTTATCTGAGAACAAAAAAAGGCGCCCGTAAGGCGCCTTCTATTTGCTTTGATCAGTAATTGATCAGCGTTGAATCTTGCTGCTGTTAGCCAAGTAATTCGTCGAACTCAGGTACTGCTGTGAAAAGATCAGCAACCAGTCCGTAATCTGCAACCTGGAAGATCGGTGCATCTGCGTCCTTATTGATAGCGACAATGACTTTACTGTCTTTCATACCAGCCAAGTGTTGAATGGCGCCACTGATACCAACAGCAATATACAGGTCCGGCGCAACGATCTTACCCGTTTGACCCACCTGCATGTCGTTAGGAACAAATCCTGCATCAACTGCTGCACGAGATGCACCAATTGCCGCACCCAATTTGTCGGCAACGGATTCCAACAACTTGAAGTTTTCGCCATTCTGCATACCACGACCGCCAGAGACGATTGTGCTAGCAGCAGTAAGCTCAGGACGTTCTAGAGCGACAATGTCTTCTTTAATCCAAGTCGACAAGCCGCTGTCTTTAACAATGTCACATGCTTCAATCGATGCAGTACCACCTTCGGCGGCAACACCATCAAATGCTGTACCGCGAACAGTGATGACCTTGATTGAATCGGACGACTGAACCGTCGCTATGGCGTTTCCTGCATAGATAGGCCGTTCAAATGTATCTTCACTCACAACACCGCTGATGTCCGAGATCTGGGCAACGTCAAGCAATGCGGCAGCGCGAGGCATAAAGTTTTTACCGGATGCCGTTGTCGAACCGATAATGTGTGTGTAACCCGTACCCAGCTCAACAATGAGGTCTGCAATGTTTTCAGCTAACTGATGCGCATAGACGTCATTATCGGCAACGATAACCTTCGAAACACCCACGATCTTCGACGCAGCTTCACCTGCAGCGGCGCAATTACCACCAGCAACTAGCATTTCAATGTCACCACCGATTGCCTGAGCTGCTGCAACGTTAACCAACGTTGCTGGCTTTACTGTATTATTGTCATGTTCTGCAATTACTAAAATAGTCATTAGATCACCTTCGCTTCGTTCTTTAGTTTGTCAACCAGTTGTTCGACAGACTCTACAACAATACCTGCCTGACGTTCCGCTGGAGGATTAACCTTGAGTGTCTTAACGCGTGGCGTAACATCTACACCGAGATCAGCCGGTGTCATAATGTCGATTGGCTTTTTCTTAGCTTTCATGATGTTAGGCAATGAAGCGTAACGAGGCTCGTTTAATCGAAGGTCGGTTGTTACAACGGCAGGTAGTTTTACCGTGATTGTTTCAAGACCACCGTCAACTTCACGAATGACTGTCGCCTCTGTTTCGCTCAAATCGATTTTGGATGCGAAGGTTGCTTGAGGCATGCCGGTCAGCGCAGCAAGCATTTGACCAGTCTGGCTGTTGTCGCCATCAATCGCCTGCTTACCCGTAATAACCAGTTGCGGCGCTTCTTTGTCGATAACCGCTTTGAGTACCTTGGCAATTCCCAAAGGCTGTAATTCTTCGTCAGTTTCGATCAAAATTCCACGATCTGCACCCAGTGCAAGCGCCGTACGAATTTGTTCCTGACACGCCGTTGGTCCTACAGAAACAACAACTACTTCTTCCGCAGTACCTGCTTCTTTTAGACGGACAGCTTCTTCAATTGCAATCTCATCGAATGGATTGACTGACATTTTCACATTGTTTAGATCGACGCCGCTATTATCGCTGAGTACACGTATACTTACGTTGTAATCGACAACACGCTTGGCAGTTACTAGAACTTTCATGAATTCCTCTGCTCGTGATGGTAAAATCGTTGGCCCAAGTACATCGACTAGGTATTACACCCAAAAAGTCAAAACCCGGGGGGAAGCTAATAAAGGCAGCTGCCTTAAAGAGCGCGTATTCTGCCGTTTTATACCTACTCGGTCAATAGCACATCTAACCCGGTAAGGTTGACCTAAGTGCATAATTCCTAAGCGATTCTTACAAAAGGTGCAGCGCAGCATTTATTGGCTATTATTGATACGAATGATTTCCTTTAATAGACTAGTTTCCTTACAATAGCCGCCGACTAATTAACCGGGCAATGAATGCTTAATATTGCCCAAACCCCAGAGCTCATTATGAGCTGTTAAGGAGTAACAACTGTGGAACGAGAATCAATGGAGTTTGACGTAGTTGTCGTTGGAGGCGGCCCTGCCGGCCTTGCGACTGCAATCAAATTCGCTCAACTTGCGGCCGAAAATGGCGAAGAATTCACTGTCTGTTTGGTGGAAAAAGGCTCAGAGATCGGTGCCCATATTCTTTCCGGCGCTGTCGTTGAACCAAGAGCACTTAATGAATTGTTTCCAGATTGGAAAGCCATGGGTGCGCCACTCACCAACCCAGTCACGGACGATGATGTCTACTATTTGGTTGATGAGAAACAAGGCATGCGTCTTCCTTCGTGGTTAGTACCGAGCGCACTCCACAATCCAGGTAACTACGCGACGAGTCTTGGCAATCTTTGTCGTTGGCTAGGCGAACAAGCGGAAGAACTGGGTGTGAATATCTTCCCAGGTTTCGCCGCCAGCGAAGTGCTCTACAACGAGGATGGCTCGATTAAAGGTATCGCAACCGGCGATATGGGTGTTGCCGCAAATGGCGAACATAAGCCGTCCTATCAGGCGGGTTACGAACTGCACGCTAAATACACTGTGTTTGCTGAAGGCTGTCGAGGACACCTGGGCAAGCAGGTTATGGAAAAATTCGACCTAACGAAGGATTCCGACACGCAGCACTATGGTATTGGATTCAAAGAAGTATGGGATATCGACCCCGAAAAACATGTACCTGGCAAAGTCGTTCATACGGTCGGCTGGCCTTTAGGTCATTTCCCCGGTGGGACTTTAGGCGGATCTTACATGTACCATCTCGAAAACAATCAGGTGGCACTCGGCTTGATCATTGACCTTGGTTATTCAAATCCACATTTGAGTCCGTTCGATGAATTTCAGCGGTTCAAGCAACACAAAATCATTAAACAATACCTTGACGGTGGCAAACGCGTTTCCTATGGTGCGCGCGCGGTCGTTAAAGGTGGCTTGCAAGCTTTACCAAAACTAACGATGCCCGGCGGATTACTCGTTGGGGATGATGCTGGCTTCCTTAATAACTTGAAGCAAAAAGGCACGCATACTGCGATGAAGTCAGGCATGTTGGCGGCAGAATCTGTTTATGCCGCGGTTAAAGCCGGTGAACTCGGTGCAGAACTGAATAGCTATCCTGAAGCCTTTGAAAAATCTTGGTTGTACGACGAACTCTTCACCGCAAGAAACACAACGGGCTGGTTACATAAGCTTGGCTTATTCTTGGGTTCAGCGGCAACCTGGGTAGATCAGTATGTCTTCAGAGGACGCATGCCTATCACTTTAAAGGATCCAAAACCTGACTATGCGGCTCTTAAGTTGGCCAGTAAATCTGAGAAAATTGATTACCCTAAGCCCGACGGTGTCATCAGCTTTGACAAATTATCATCGGTCTTCATCACCAACACGTCACACGAAGAAGACCAACCCTGCCATCTGCAGCTAAAGGACCCTAGTGTTCCGATCAGCAGTAATCTTCCTCTGTACGATGAACCGGCACAGCGTTATTGCCCTGCTGGCGTTTATGAAGTAATTGAAGAAACCGATGGCAGTAACCGTTTCCAAATCAATGCGCAGAACTGCATTCATTGCAAAACCTGTGACATTAAAGACCCTGCCCAGAATATCAATTGGGTTGTGCCGGAAGGCACGGGTGGTCCGAACTATGGGAATATGTAGCACGGCTATTTGAGTCTACTGCGGCTGCTTCAGCCGTAATATAAGAAGAGCAGATTCGATCGTCGAACTGCTCTTTTTTTTGTTCGTCATTTAAGCGTCGGTACTTGCGCTGGATCGAATCGCACTGTCCTTCATCTATGCTATGAAGGTTCAATCATGACGGGGAAAAACTGATCATAACTCCACAAACCTAGCCACTGTTTACCCTGCCACTGCTCAGTCACCAACAGATCCATTAACTGATAGAAAACATTGCGATTTATTCTAGCTTCAAGGCCCTCTCGAATATGGATGTAAGGCGCAGGCTCGTCCGAGTCAGGGTTAATATCGATTCGCAGCGTATGGTCAGCGTCGCAATTCACTTCTTCAGCCATATTGGTCGTAAAGCTCAATTTTTGCGCCTTACCCTGCCCCTCATTACGTAACAAAATGGCAATAAAAGGTGCATCCTCAACAACGATTCTGCATTTCTCGACGGGGGTCACTAAATAATAATCGTCATCTTCTTTTCTTAGCACGGATGCAAACAAGTGCACCAACCGTTCTCTTTTGATGACGGACCCTTCGTGGACCCATTCCCCATTGGCTCGAATCTGCATATCGATGTCTTTAACATTATCTGGATGCCAAAGATGTACAGGCGGATGCGGTAAACCCTTTACCTTTTCAAGGCCATTTAATAGTGAGTAGGCAGCCGCTTCATTCATAGCCATATTGATATCCTCCGGATTCAACAACGAAACAATATTTTAGACGCAAAACAATAATTAAGCCGTTCCATGCTCGACTTGCTGCTCGTATTGAGCTTCAGCATTAGACTGCAGTAAAGATGCGTTTAACGAGCGATATGCTCATAGTTATAGAGACAGTTACGGGGTTTCAACCTGATTGGTTCAAAACCGGCTGGTGCCTGTAATGAATCAAACGGCAAAAGACGCGAAGCGCGTTTAGCCGCCGATGAACTTCATCACTGTCACTTCACCTTGGAATGCTAGCTTCTTATCATCAAGCGCACTTAGCAGCATTTTCTGTAATTTCGGCAGCGCCACATGTGAAGGCTCGTCAATGATATCACCGATGTATTGCCGGCGACTGCTACTCAAACAGCCATAAAGATAACCATCGGAGGACAATCTTAGTCGCGTGCAAGAGCGGCAGAAGGGTTCGCTTTCATTGGCAATAATACCAAAGGTGCCTCGACCAGGAATCGCAAATCGCGCTGCGGTTGAATCATAAGGCGCATCCGTTCGAGCGAACTCGTAGCGGGTTCTTATTTCGTCCAACAATGATTCCATCGAGATGAAATCCTGTTGAAATCCACCACCGCTAACCAGGTGACCCATTCTCATCAGTTCGATAAAACGCAACTCGATACCACGATCCAGACAATAGTCGAGCATCGGCAGTATGTCCTGACCGTTTTGACTACGCAGCGGTACCATGTTGATCTTAACTTTAAGTCCGGCTTCTAACATTGCATCAATGCCAGCAAGCACCGTCTCCAGATCGCCGCTTCGTGCAATCTGTTGGAATTTTAATGGGTTCAACGTATCGAGGCTAATGTTGATACGCTTTAAACCAGAGTCAATGATCACTTCTTTTTTCTTCAACAGCAGTTGGCCATTGGTTGTCAGACTAATATCCTGAAGAGGCAATTTCGTCACGCCGAGTAAGAAGTCATCAAACTTAGGCGTCACTAAAGGCTCACCCCCGGTGATACGAATCTTATCGATACCCGTTGCTTGTTGAAGATAAACCACCGCTTTCAGCAGTTCGGTCGCGGGCATCTCATTTTGCGCTTTCATCAATCGCTTGCCATCGGGCACGCAGTAAGTGCAGGCGTAGTTGCATGCAGCTGTAAGGCTTACTCGAAGGTTTCGAAATTGTCTGCCCAAACGGTCGACAATCATTTCATTGCTACCTGGTTGTAGTGTTGTTGATTCGGTTACGACACCGTATTGATCATGACGTCATTTGCCTAGAAGTATTACATGGAAGCGGGCGCGATCATACTGCCTTGATGAAACTATAAGACCCTACAGTTAGGCTGCCTATTACGCCCTATTATAGAACGCTACTGATGAACCCGATTGAAGCACCCTTTTGTACACTTCCCGATCGAAAACATCCTATACTTCGCCTAACATGCGAACTGACCAAACGGTAGGCCTTGTCAAACGGCTGTGTCAAAAAGCGTACTGAACAATCGGCCATTAGGCTTGGTCCAAAAAAATCGTAGATCCACAATTAGAGTTTCCGTCAATGGCTGCAACGATCAAATTAGCAAACCTATTCAATAGGTCTAATCAATGGGACTAATTAACACCCTAACGCACCCGATTGTCTCGTGGCTAACGCGCGAGAGTAATACCCGCCCTCGCCCTTTGAGCGACTTCGAGCGAATTCAGCACGAACTCAAACCCTGTGACGTGATCCTGGTCGAAGGTCGTTCCCGCATCAGTGATGTCATCCGTATGACCACACAAAGCCCTTGGACACATGCAGCGCTTTATGTCGGACGTTTACATGACGTTGAAGACCCGGACCTGAGGGAGATTATACAACACCATTATCAAGGGGAACCGACGGACAGACTCATTATCGAGAGTCAACTCGGCCAAGGTACTGTCGTCACCAAGATTGATTTTTATAAGAACGAGCATTTGAGAATTTGTCGGCCCTCTCGACTCGGCATCAAGGATAGCCATCAGGTTATTCGCTATGCGGTCAGCCGTCTGGGTGTGGACTATGACGTACGACAGATTTTTGATCTGGCTCGATTTATGTTCCCCTGGTCCTTTTTACCAAGACGATGGCGATCCAGCTTATTCCAACACAATGCCGGACGCTCAACGCGGACTGTTTGCTCGACCATGATTGCTGAAGCATTTGCATTCGTACAATTTCCGATCCTGCCTTTAGTGAAATTACCTTCGGAAAATACCGAAGGTGAAAAAATGCAATTGTTCCGCAGGAACCCCAAACTTTGCACGCCGAGTGATTTCGACTATTCACCCTACTTCAAAATCATTAAGTACCCCTTCATCGATATCCATTATCACGATAGTCATCATCTACTGCCTTGGCACGGTTCAAGGGTTTTGGAAGATGAAGAATCGAGTTACTACCTGACCAATGATGGCATACCTAAAGATCATGAGGTGCAGGAAGCAATTGACGAGGCTGTTGCCGTCAAGAGAGCTGCTGAAGTCGAAGCCGCTGAGGAAAATCAAACCGACGAAGATCGTCTATCCGAATCAGACGATGAGCAAAAAGAGCCGCAAACAGCGACAAGCAATACTGATTCCGGTGGAGAAACGCACAAACATTAAACGGGGAACTATCCTCGTTTTTTGTCATTGTGGAAATGATTGATCGCGCTACGAACAACATTGAACAACATTTAACAACGTCGAAAAACGTCGAAAAACGTCGAACAACATTGAAAAAATTACTGAAAACGTTTTTGAATGGTCTCAATTAATTTTTTGGTGAATGACTGCGCCCAAAAAACCTTGTTGGATCCTTTCACTAGCAAGACATCACCCGCGCTCAATGTATCTACAAAGGCGTCTAAATCGAACTCACTTACTGCCCCGTAATGGCCCGAACGACCGGGGCAAGTAGCAAAACCATCACCAAAGGTAATCACCTCGTCTAGCACTGTTGCACGCGCTGCAACTTGCTCATGTGTGGCCAGGGATGTGTCGCCCAGCTCAAGCATCTCGCCCAGCAAGGCAATAGTCCGCAGCGCGGCTGTCGACGCAAGCGCTTCGATCGCATAAGACATGCTGACGGGGTTTGCATTGTAACTATCATCAATGACAAGGATATCAGAGGCCGTTTTCGCATTCGGTTCGCACGGGATGCTGACCTGATTACCGCGTCCGAGCGGTGCTTCTAATGAAGCAAAATCAGCGGCGGCTTGCACAACATCAGCGCCCATTAGATCAACCGCAGCCAAAACGGCTAGAGAGGTTAAAATGCGGTGCTCACCGGCATTATTCAGTGTATAGCGCACGGCTTGCCCCCTGACCGATGCTGCGACGGTCGAATCGTTAAAATCTATCAGATGAACATCAGCCGTTGTCTGCAGACCGAAGGTGACGATATGAGCAGCCCTCGTGCCGAGCGTATTGAGTTCCTCCGGCACGATTAAAACCCCCTCGGGTTGCAGACCATCCGTAATCGTTAATTTCTCTCGCCTAATCGCATCGAGGTTTTCAAAGTTTCCAATATGCGCCGGCAGCACATTCAACAACATACTGACATGAGGTTTTGTAAGCAGCGACAGAGGCGCAATTTCTCCCGGATGATTTGTGCCAATTTCAAATACACCATAGCGACTTGAACTCGGCATTCTTGCCAGTGAAACGGGCACACCCCAGTGATTATTTAAACTGCCCGTCGAAGCATGGGTTGAGCCTTGCTTCAGTAGCAGCTGTTCAAGCCAATGGCGGGCCGTCGTCTTACCCGCACTACCAGTAATTGCGGCAACTGTACCGGTCATTCTATCTCTGGCGCTCGCTCCCAATTGCCAAAGTCCATCTAGAGTATCTTCAACAACAAGCACCGGACAATCTGGCTGTGCATGGTCATAATACTCAGC
>TARA_B110000211_G_scaffold221952_1_pt1 | contig 11112 bp, 9 predicted proteins | sample TARA_B110000211 | Tara Oceans TARA_B110000211 (sample SAMEA4397516) | marine metagenome | biome: Polar Biome; feature: [DCM] deep chlorophyll maximum layer (ENVO:01000326); material: water (ENVO:00002006), including particulate matter (ENVO:01000060) such as... | depth 30 m
GAAGTGAACCTATCGATTTTGCCATATTTTTCATTTAACGGAAATCTCGGCAATTCCAAAAATTTTTTAGTCTCATCAGCGACACCTGAATGTTGTCCAAAGGCATATTTAAATCCTAGTTCATCGATAATATTTTTAAACTTAAGACTGTACTCTCCAAAAGGATAGGAAAAAAATTGCGAATTATATCCAATTTCTTTTTTAAAAATTGAAATAGATTTCTTAATATCATTCTTAATTTCTTCTGGACTTAAATCGATTAAGTATTCATGTGTATGACTATGATTCCCAATGTGCACAAAATTTTCTTTTGCAATTTCTCTAATTTGATCCCAGCTCATATAATTATATTTTCCCACTTCTCTAGTGCTTACAAATAAAATAAAGGGTATTTTATCTTTTTTTAGTAATGGCCAAGCTTTTTCATAAAAAGATAAATATGCATCATCAATTGTAATTAAAATTTTTTTTTCCTTTTTATTTTCTTTAAGTTTTTTTTCAAATTCATTCGCATTCACAAACAATATATTTTTTTCTTTTAAAATTTTTAGGTGCATTATGAAGTCATTTATTCTAATATTTGTAGAGGGGTATTTATTTTCTTCAAATCTATGGTACATAACTGTTATAACCCCATAATCTTCGAAATTATCATTTGAAGAAAATGAATTGTTTGATTGTATAAAAAAAACTATAAATAGTAATATGATAAAAGATTTTTTAATTATAAATTGCACAGGTAAAAATAATGACTCAATTGGTTTAAAAATTAATAATAATTTTTTTACAAAGGAAATTCAAACAAATATTAAAAATAATCAAACAATTATTACTGATATTCTCAAAATTTTATCAGATAATAATGGAAACTTAGGTAGAGGCTTCTCTATTATTGTTAATATAGGGCCTGGGAGTTTTTCAAAAATAAGAACATCGTTATCTATTGCAAAAGGCATAAAGATTGCAAAAAACACAAAAATTTACGGCTTTAAAGATTGTAAACTTAATAAATTTAACCTTGAAAGTATTGAATTTTTAATTAAAAATAATTTAATAGAAAATGAATTGATTAAACCAGTATATTTAAGTTAAATTAGAAATATTATATGAGCAGCATCGAAAATAAATGTATTGAAAAAGGCGTAAGGCTAACAGATCAAAGAAAAATAATAGCCAAAGTCATGTCTGAGTCTAAATCAACTTACGGATCGAAAGATCATCCAGATGTGGATGAGCTGCATAAAAGAGTTAGCTTAATTGATGATAAAATTAGTATAGCCACTGTTTATAGAACTGTAAAGTTGTTTGAAGAGTCAGGTATAATTGAAAGACATGATTTTAGAGAAGGTAAATCTAGATATGAGCCATCGACTGAAGAACATCATGATCATCTTATAGATATTAATAGTGGAGAGATAGTAGAGTTTGTTGATAGAGAAATAGAACAATTACAGGAAAAGGTAGCAAAAAAATTAGGTTATAAACTTGTAGATCATAAATTAGAATTATACGGGTCTAAAATAAAAAAATAATTTGTCTAAAAAAATATTTATTAAAACTTTTGGTTGCCAAATGAATGAATACGATAGTAATCGTATTTTTGATTTGGTTAAGCCAATGGGCTATCAAAAAACTACAAATATTTCTGAAACTGACTGCTATGTTTTAAATACCTGCCATATTAGAGAAAAGGCCACGGATAAAGTATACCATGACGTAGGAAGACTTAAAAAAGAATTTAAAAATAAAAAAAAGCCAATATTAATAGTTGCTGGATGTGTTGCCCAAGCAGAGGGAAATGAAATGTTGAAAAGAGAAAATTATATTGATGGAGTTATTGGGCCACAATCGTATCACGAGATACCTAAAATAATAAAAAAAATTGAAGAAAAAAATGATAAAATTAATAAAACTGAATTTGATACAATAGAAAAATTTGATTATTTAAAATTAATAAAAAATAACAATTCATCAATATCATCGTTTCTGACAATACAAGAAGGATGTGATAAGTTTTGTCATTTTTGTGTTGTTCCTTACACAAGAGGCCCAGAATATTCTAGAGATTTTAAAGAAATAATTTCAGAAGCAAAACAATTAATAGACAATGGAGCAAAAGAAATAACCCTATTAGGTCAAAATGTTAATGCTTACAGATTCAAAAACATTAGATTATCTGATTTAATATTTAAGTTAGAAGAATTAAATGGTCTAGAGCGTATAAGATACACAACATCTCACCCTAAAGATATGACAAAAGATTTAATTGAAGTTTATGCCTTTAGTAAAAAAATAATGCCAGTTCTTCATTTACCAGTTCAAAGCGGCTCATCTAAAATATTGAGACTCATGAACCGCAAACATAATATCGAAGAGTATAAAAATATAATTGATAAGATAAAAAAATCAAACTCTAATATAAAATTTACAAGTGATTTTATAGTTGGTTATCCAGGTGAAACTGACAAAGATTTTGATGATACGATTAAGTTGTTGCAAGAAGTAAAATTTATAAACACATATTCATTTATGTATAGTGCTAGACCTGGAACGCCAGCTTCTAAGCTTGATAACATAGAATTAAAATTATCGAAGGAAAGATTAATAAAATTTCAAAATTTAGCTACACAAATCAGAAAAGAATATAGAGAAGAAATGATTAAAACAACACAAAAAGTATTATTTGAAAATAGGTTAAATAAACAAGATAAATTTTTTGGAAGAGATCAATTTAATAACTCATATATTACAAGTTCTAAAGATGACTTATCTGGAGATATATTTGAAATAGAAATTAATAGTTTGAACCACAGTACTTTTTTTGGTGAATTAATTTCAAAAAAAAAAAGAAATGCCGCTTAAATTATGTCGGAAATAAGTAAATTAGATAGAAATTACGTAATTAAAAAAATTGATAGTCAAACATCAAATGTTCAAATATTGGACAATTCTATCTTAATTGCAATTGTCGGAGAATTTAATGTAAATTTACAACAATTAGAAAAACTTACTCGAACTACTATATTTTTTAGAGGCAATTCAATTACAGTCAAAGGAAAAAGTGACAATGTTAAACAAGTATGTGATGCCCTTAAATTTTTAACTAATAAGTTTCTTTTAACAAATATTATTGAAAAAAATGATATAATTATTTCTGTGAAAAAAAATATAGATATTAAGGATGGTTCAAATGTCCAGTCATTAAGTCAACTTATAAAGACCCCAAAAAAATCTGTAATAGCAAGGTCAAATAAGCAATCAGAGTATATCCAGGCTTTAAAAGAAAATGATATTGTTATGGCATTAGGACCTGCAGGAACTGGAAAAAGTTTCTTAGCAGTTTCTGTAGCAATTACACATTTAATGGAGAAAAAAGTAGATAGAGTTATTTTATCCAGACCAGCCGTAGAAGCTGGGGAAAAACTTGGTTTTTTACCTGGAGATATGAAAGAAAAAGTGGATCCATATTTAAGACCTTTGTACGATGCCCTCTATGATTTATTCGGTTTTGACGTGATACAAAAAAAAATTGAATCAGGAGAGATAGAAATTGCTCCTCTTGCATTTATGCGTGGTAGAACTTTAAAAAATTCTTACGCAATTCTTGATGAGGCGCAAAACGCAACATCAACACAAATTAAAATGTTTTTAACTAGAATCGGAGAAAATTCAAAACTAGTGGTCAATGGAGACCCTACTCAGATAGATTTGATAAATAAATCTCATTCTGGATTATTAAAGTCAAAAGATATTCTAAAAAAAATTAAGGAAATAAAAATTATAGAATTTAGTCACAAAGATGTAGTTAGACATCCTTTGGTATCAAAAATTATTCAAGCCTATCAAAAAAAAACTGATGATAAAGTTTAATGTTTCTGTCAGAAGTAAAAAATGGGATATGTATATAAAAAAACCGAATATATACTTCCAAAAGAAAATAAAAAAACTTAATAATAAAATCAATAACTTTAATAACAAGAACATAGAATGTTCTTTATTATTAACAGGTGATACAGACATTCGAGCTCTTAATAAAAAGTTTAGAAAAAAAAATAAGTCTACAGATGTTTTGTCTTTTCCTTTTTATGAAAAAAAAGTAATTAAAAGATTACTTAAAAGAAAAAAAGATTTTTATTTGGGTGATGTTATAGTAAATTTTAATAAAATTAAAAATAAATATAATTCAAAAAAAGATTTTATGTCAAAGCTTGATAAGTTATGGATTCATGGTTTGCTTCATCTTTTAGGATACAGACATAAACTTAAAAAGGATTATATCGTTATGCAAAAACTAGAAGATAAATTTTTTAAAATAATAAATTAAATGTTCCTTCAAAAAATTTTAAATAGCAGGCCCTTGACCATTTTTTTTGTACCTTTTATATTAGGGTTAATTACAGTTTTCAGTTTCCAGCCATTTAATTTCATATTTGTTAATTTTTTGATATTTCCTGGGCTTTTTTTGATAATTTCATATGTAAAAAAAAAATCGCAAAATATTTATAGGAAAAAACCATATTTAATAAATCTATTTTTTGTAGGCTACTCTTTTGGCGTAGGTTTTTTTCTTTCAAACACCTACTGGATTTCTAACTCGCTAACATTTGATGAAACTTTTAAATATTTAATACCTTTTGCAATAATTTTGATCCCATCCTTTTTAGGGTTATTTTATGGAATAGGAATATTATTAGTAGGACCATTAATAAAAAATAATTTTACTTCAATCTTAGTTTTTACTGCCTCCTTATCATTTGTAGATTATTTAAGAAGCAAAATTTTAACAGGTTTCCCATGGAATCTATGGGCTTATAGCTGGTCATCATTTACAGAAATTTTGCAAATATTAAACGTCGTTGGGCTATTTGCTTTTAACTTACTATGTTTAACTATATTCTGTTTACCCCTATTATTAATTTTCAATGCAAATAAAAATTTTAATAAAATTATATTTTCAACTTTTATTTTGATATTTTTTTCAAATTATTTGTATGGAAATTATAAAATAAATAAAAACGATGTTTTGATTTCAAAAGAAAATAGTTTTGTTAATATAAAAGTTATATCCCCAAGATTTGATCTAAAATATAATTTATCAATAGATGATGTCGGTAACTTAACTAAAAAATTGATAAAATACAGTGAACCAAAAATACAAAAAAAGACAATTTTTATTTGGCCAGAAGGAGTGTTTACTGGATTTAGTTTTTCAGAGGTTGCACTTTATAAAGATTTGTTTATAAATAACTTTTCTGAAAATCACTTAATAATATTTGGTATCAATATAAAGGATGAAGTTTCGAATAACTATTATAATAGTTTAGTAGTAGTTAATAATAAATTCGATATTATATATAGATACAATAAAATAAAATTAGTTCCTTTTGGCGAAGTTATTCCATTTAAAAATTATCTTTCAAAAGTGGGTTTGAAAAAAGTTACAGAAGGATATGGGTCTTTTTTAAGTGGGAAAAAACAAAAAAATTTTATATTTGAAAATCTAAATATACTTCCACTTATATGTTATGAAGTAATTTTTCCTCAACTTACACAGCAAATTCAACATGACACAAATCTAATTATTAATATTTCAGAAGATGCGTGGTTTGGTGGCTCAATAGGGCCAGAGCAACATTTCGCGAAAGCTATCTATAGAGCGATAGAAAGCAATACTTTTTTAGTTAGAGCCGCAAACCAAGGCTATAGCGCTATAATTGACAATAGCGGCCGCATTATCAAGAGTTTAAAACCAAATGAAATAGGGAATATAGAATTAAAAGTACCATTAATTAATAATAGTAATAAAAATAGAAATGATTTGATATTTTTTGTACTTTTATTTACATATATCATCATCTTTTTTACATTAAAAAATAAATTGAAATGACAAAAAATAAATATTTATTTACTAGTGAGTCTGTTTCAGAAGGACATCCGGATAAAGTTTGTGACAGAATCTCCGACATGGTCGTTGATAGCTATATATCTAAAGACCCATTTTCAAGAGTTGCCTGTGAGACCTTAACAACAACTAATAAGGTTATTTTGGCAGGAGAAATCAGAGGTCCAGAAATAAAAAAAGAAACAATAATAGAAAAAGTAAGAGCCTGCATAAAAGATATTGGTTATGATCAAGATGGCTTTAGTTGGAAAGAAAAAACTCAAGTTGAAAGTCATTTACATGCACAATCAAGTGATATCGCGATGGGTGTAGATTCTAAAGATAATAAAGATGAAGGCGCAGGCGATCAAGGTATAATGTTTGGTTATGCTTGTGATGAAACAGATGTTTTGATGCCAGCTCCTATACACTTTTCTCATAAAATTTTAAGATTAATGGCAACAGATAGAAAATTGGGTAAACTAAAAGGTATAGAACCAGACTCTAAAAGCCAGGTAACTATGTCTTATGAGAATGACAAACCTCAAAAAGTAACCTCAGTTGTTATTTCCACTCAACATTCAAAAGATTTAAATCAACAAAAAGTTAGAGATATTATTTTTCCTTACATTAAAAAATCAATACCAGAAAATTTTTTGAAAGAATTAGATGAAAATGAGGTTTATATAAATCCAACTGGACAATTTATTATTGGAGGTCCAGACGGTGATAGTGGCCTTACAGGTAGAAAAATAATTGTTGATACTTATGGAGGAGCAGCACCACACGGAGGTGGAGCTTTTTCAGGCAAAGATCCGACAAAAGTTGACAGGTCTGCAGCTTACGTTGCAAGATATCTTGCAAAGAATATTGTTGCAGCCGGAGTTTCAAGTAAATGCTTAATACAACTTGCGTATGCAATAGGAGTTTCAAAACCTTTGTCAATTTTTATAAAACTAGCAGATAACGATGAAGAAAAAATTAGCCAAGTAAAAAAGATGATTGATCAAAATTTTGATTTATCTCCCAGAGGTATTCGAGAGCTTTTAAATTTAAATAAACCAATTTATGAGGTAACTTCTTCATATGGACACTTTGGTAGAGAAGCTGAAAAAAATGGTCAATTTTCATGGGAAAAAACAGATAAAGTTGCTATTTTTAAAATGTAAACTTGAAAAGCACGTAAATATTCATTAAATATATATAAAATTTATAGATTTGCAGAATGGGCTTTAGCCCATTTTTTTTTGGAAAACATAAAAAAAGGAAAAAATGTTAAATAGAGGTTTAGATAAACAGGAATTATTAAGAATAGTCGAAGCTGTGGCTAATGAAAAATCTATAGATAAAGAGCTAGTAATAGAATCTATGGAAAGTGCGATACAGAAGGCGGCCTTAACAAAATTTGGAAATGATAATAGCATAGAAGTAACTATAGATAGAGAAAATGGAGAGATTAAAATTCAAAAAGTATTAGTAATTGTTGAAAATGTCGAGGATACGACAAAAGAAATTTTATTAAATGAAGCTCAGCTAAATGATAAAAAAAATAAAGACCTAAAAATAGGTGATAAAATATATGAAGAGTTACCGCAAATAGATTTTGGTCGAATAGCTGCACAAAGTGCAAAACAAGTAATAAGTTTAAAAGTTAAAGAAGCTGAAAAAAATAGACAATACGAAGACTTTGTCGATAAACAGGGACAAATTTTAAGTGGGATCATAAAAAGACTAGAATATGGAAATGTTATTATGGACCTTGGTAAAGCTGAAGGTGTTATAAAAAAAGATGAATTAATACCTAGAGAAATTTTAAAAACAGGTGATAGAGTCAAAGCTTACTGTTACGAAGTAAAAAAAGAATTAAAAGGTCATCAAATATTTTTATCAAGAGCACACCCACAATTCCTAGCAAAACTATTTGTTTTAGAAGTTCCGGAAATCTACGAAGGTATAATCGAAATCAAAACTGTAGCAAGAGATCCGGGTAGTAGAGCTAAAATTTGCGTAAGTTCAAATGATAATTCTATCGACCCTGTTGGCGCCTGTGTTGGAATGAGAGGGAGTAGAGTTCAAACAATAGTAAACGAACTACAAGGTGAAAAAATTGATATTATAAAATGGACAGAAGATCTACCAACTTTAATTGCTGAGTCTTTGTCTCCAGCTGAAATTCAAAAAGTTCTAATAGATCAGGATAATAAAAGAATTGATGTAATACTTTCAGAAGAAAATTTAAGTAAAGCAATAGGAAGACGAGGACAAAACGTGCGATTGGCTTCAAAATTAACAAATTATGAAATAGATATTTTAACAGACAAAGAAGACTCAGACAGAAGACAGACTGAGTTCAAAGAGAAAACAGAAACATTAATTAAAAATCTTGAAGTAGATGAAACACTTGGGCAACTCCTTGTCTCCGAGGGATTTCAAAGTATAGAAGAAATTTCTCAAGTGTCACCAGAGGATATAGCAAAAATAGATGCTATTGACGAAAGCACAGCTGAAGAATTAATAAAAAGATCTAAGGAAAACCTAATTAAAGAAAAAGAAGAAGTTTCAAAGAAATTAAAAGAATTAGGTGTTGAGGATACTCTAATTAATCTTAAAGGAATGACTCAAGGTATGCTTGTTTTGTTGGGACAAAGAAACATTAAAAAACTTAGTGATTTCGCAGATCTTTCTTCAGATGAGTTAATTGGTGGGTATGATGAAATTAAAGGAAAAAAAATTAGAATAGATGGTTATTTGGAGGAATTTTCTTTATCCAGAGAAGAAGCCGATCAATTAATAATGTCTGCAAGGGAGATTGTATTTAAGTAAAATATTATGAACGATAAAAAGGATAAAAAAAAGACTTTAACTATTTCTACAAAACTTACAAAAAAAATAGATATGAGTTCTGTAGAAAAAAGCGGAAAAAAAACTTTTTCGATTGAGAAAAAAAAACCATTTAGGGCAGGTAAAGATACAAGCAAAAACTCACAAGGCACAACTCAGGCACCTAAAACAGATAACAAAAATAAAATTTTTGCTAGAAAATTTATTGAACAACAAGCTACTAAAGCTTTTATTAAAAAAGAGTCAAAACCATCTCCTAAAAGCAAATTAAAACTAAAAGGACCAGTTGAAAAGAGAGATTTCAAGTTGACTATTGCAAGGGCAACTAATGTAGAAGAAATAGAAATTAAGCAAAGAAGCTTGGCCTCAGTTAAAAGAGCTAGACTTAAAGAAAAAAAAGCAAACCCTGAAAATGATGAAAAAAAAGAATTTAAAAAAGTAGTAAGAGAAGTAAAAGTACCTCAACAAATTTCAATTCAAGAACTTTCTAACAGAATGGCAGAAAGATCGAGTGACATCATTAAATTCTTATTTAATATGAAAGTGGTGGCGACAATAAATCACGTAATAGACAAAGATACAGCAGAATATATTGTCAAAGAGTTTGGACATAGTCCTGTACTTGAAGAAACTCCTAATTTAGAAATAAATAAAAAAATTAAACTAGAGGGAAAAAACTTAAAAAAAAGACCACCGATAGTAACTATAATGGGTCATGTGGATCATGGAAAAACTTCGTTGTTAGATTCTTTAAGAGATACAAATGTAGTCTCTGTAGAACACGGTGGTATTACGCAACACATTGGCGCATATCAAGTAAAGACAGAAAAGGATCAATTAATAACTTTTATAGATACACCTGGTCATGCTGCATTTACAGAAATGAGAGCTAGAGGATCTAAAGTAACAGACATTGTTGTATTGGTAGTTGCAGCAGATGATGGAATAAAACCACAAACAATAGAAGCAATTCAACATTCAAAAGCTGCAAAAGTACCAATTATTGTAGCCATAAATAAGTGCGACTTGCCGAATAAAAATATAAGTCAGATAAAAAATGAACTTATGAAATATGAACTGGTAGCTGAGGATTTAAGTGGTGACACTTTATTTGTTGAAGTATCAGCTACAAAAAAAATTAATCTTGATAAACTTAAAGAAAGTATATTACTACAATCTGAGATATTAGACTTAAAAGCATCTGCAGATGGACCGGCGACAGCAATAGTCCTTGAGTCCAAAATAGACAAGGGGAAAGGCCCAGTTTCAACAATTTTAATTTCAAACGGCCTTTTAAAAAAAGGTGACTATTTCGTTTGTGGAAACACTTGGGGAAAAATAAGAGCTATGTTAAATCACGAAGGAAAAAATATTGAAATAGCACATCCTTCAATGCCAGTAGAAATTTTAGGAATGAATAAAACAGCATTTGCAGGCGCTGAATTTTTTGTCACAGAAAATGAAAATAAAGCAAAAGAAATTACTGAATTTAAAAAAAGTAATACTGGCACCAGCAATAGTTTAGCTGCAAAAGATAAAACAACTTTATTTGAAGATGTAAATAATAAAGAAGAATTAAACATTATAATTAAATCAGATGTTCAAGGCTCGAGTGAGGCACTAAAATTAGCAATAAATAAAATAGAACATGCGGAAGTAAAAGCTAAAATTATATTATCAGATATTGGAATGATTAATGAAACAGATGTATCTTTAGCAAAAGCTTCAAATGCATTGTTAATTGGTTTTAACGTTAAGCCCAATAGAGAAGCAAAAAAGTTAGCCGAGGAACAACACGTAGAAATAAAATATTACAATATAATTTATGAGGCACTTGAATTTATAGAAAAAGGTTTATCAGGTTTACTGGAACCAGATATTAAAGAGACAATAATCGGATCAGCTGAAATACAACAGGTTTTTAAAGTTTCTAATGCAGGCAAAATAGCTGGCTCAAAAGTCACAGAGGGAGAGATAAAGAATAAATCAAAAGCAAGAATTATAAGGGACGGTACAGTTGTTTATGATGGAGAGATTTCAAGTATATTTAGAGATAAAAATCAAGTTAAAGAGGTAAAAGCTGGTTTAGAGTGCGGAATAGCACTAAAGGATTTTATAGATTTTAAGGAAAGAGATGTAGTAGAGGTTTATCGAGCTGAAAAAATTGAGAGAAAAATTTAATGAAAAAAGCTAATCGATATCCTGAGTATAGCCAGAGGCAGCTCAGAGTTGGTGAGATGGTTAAGCAAAATTTAGGAGAAATTTTTATACGAAATGAGGCAAAAATTCCTCTAATAAACACAAAAGTAATTACAGTTACCGAAGTTAGAATGACACCCGATCTAAAAACAGCTAGGGTATACGTTATTCCACTAGGAGGAGTTGGTTTA
>TARA_B110000211_G_scaffold66887_1_pt1 | contig 11083 bp, 11 predicted proteins | sample TARA_B110000211 | Tara Oceans TARA_B110000211 (sample SAMEA4397516) | marine metagenome | biome: Polar Biome; feature: [DCM] deep chlorophyll maximum layer (ENVO:01000326); material: water (ENVO:00002006), including particulate matter (ENVO:01000060) such as... | depth 30 m
TTTTAAAGATGGAAGCTTCGGAAAAGAGTACGGTCTAGAAATCACGAAAAGCGCTTTTACCGGCTTACATTCTAGAGTCGTTCTTGTTTTAAATGAAAAGAATGAAGTTATATATTCAGAACAAGTGCCAGAAATAGGCCAAGAACCGGACTATGCTTCAGCATTAAAAACTTTAGCATAATGGTCTCTTTTCTTCGGGGACGACTAAGAGGTTTCGGTTTCGCTGTCAAAGGTGCATTTATGCTTCTTAAAACAGAAGATAGCATTCAAGTACAGGCCATTATTACTGTTCTAATGACTATTGCCGGTTTTTATTTTGAGATTACTGCTATCGAATGGATGCTACAAATATTCGCAATCGGATTGGTGATAAGTATAGAAGGACTAAACACGGCTATCGAAGAAATGGCAAACTTTGTACATCCCGATTTTGATAAAAAAATCGGAGCCATTAAAGATGTTGCTGCCGGAGGAGTTTTCTTCGCAGCTTTGACCGCTGTTATTATTGGATGTTTTATTTATTTTCCGAAATTATAAAAAATAGGAAGTTTTAAGTTTACCGAAAAAGAGGTGCAGCCGTCCTACCTTTTTGTATGGCTGTTTTCTTAACGTTAGGATATTGCACCTTTCTTTGTTGCAAAGCATATACCTAATGCGTGTATTAACACTCTTTTTATCGGAAACCTAAACAGTCAATTTTGACAGAACCTATCTTATTAAAATTTAATATCGCTCGCGCCTTTTATTAATTCATTAATTACGTTTATATTTATGCTTAAATCATAATTTTAGGAATCACCTATTTGGCTTGCATTTAAAATTTTTATCTAGCTTGACACGTTTACAATTTGTACTTTTGTGTACTTACAATCCCACATTTAATGGCGAAAAAAAAGATCAGGACTGCCAAACTACCGAAGGCTGCACGTAAAAAAATATCGTTTGCATTGTCAAAGCAGCAAAAAATTTTAATGGGTAGTTTTCTTTTCTTCCTAGGAGTTGCAATGATTTTCTCTTTTGTATCCTATTTCTTTACCTGGCAAGCAGATCAAACGGTGATCGGTGAATTTGCCGAGCGCGAACTAGAAACTAAAAACTGGCTCAAGAAATTTGGAACTAATCTAGGTCACTTTTTTATCTATAAAGGTTTCGGAATAGCAGCGTTTAACATAGCTTTTCTAATTACGCTGTCTGGCATTTACTACTTCTTTAACTATACAAAAAAACAATTAAGGCAATTTTGGCTTTGGGGTATTTTAGTGATGGTATGGATTTCTGTGGCGCTCGGTTTTTTCTCTGTAAAAAGTTCAATTATTAGCGGTGTGATTGGGTTCGAAATCAATGACCTCATGCAAGATTATTTGGGATTTATCGGAACCGTGCTCATTTTGGCTTTTTTACTAATAGCCTACTTGGTTGTGCGTCTCAAGGTTACACCAGAGATGGTGGCAGTGGCTTTTAGAAGAACCAAAAAAGAAATAGCAGAAGATTTTCACGAAGGCACGAGTACTTTCTCTTCCGAAGAAATAAAAGTAAAAACGACTGAAAGTGCTCCAGAAGAAGTTAAGGTCGTAACAGAAACAATAGACTTATCTATAGCACCCGCAGAGAAGAAACCAAAATCAATTGAAGAAGAATCACTCGAAAAAATTGTACTGAAAACGGAGAGCACTGATGATCTTGAAATGAAAATTGAGGCAACCATTGAAGAAGCACCTCTAAAACAGAACCTGAGTGATACACTTGTAAAAGATTTTGGCAAGTTCGACCCAACACTAGAGCTAAGTAACTATAAGTTTCCAGTTATTGAGCTACTAAAAGACCATACTTCTGGCGTTGGAATTACGATCAATCAGGAAGAATTAGAAGAAAACAAGATTAAGATTGTTGAAACACTTAACAACTATAAAATTGGAATTGCCAGTATTAAAGCGACTGTTGGTCCCACAGTAACGCTCTATGAAATTGTCCCAGAAGCCGGTGTCAGGATTTCCAAAATCAAAAACTTGGAAGACGATATAGCGTTGTCACTTTCAGCACTCGGAATTAGGATTATTGCTCCTATTCCAGGACGTGGAACTATTGGAATCGAAGTGCCAAATAAAAACCCAAAAACGGTTTCTATGAGGTCAGTAATTGCCTCTCCAAAATTTCAAAACGCCGAAATGGAGCTCCCATTGGCTTTAGGAAAAACAATTAGCAACGAAACCTTTGTAGTAGATTTAGCAAAAATGCCACACCTGCTTATGGCTGGTGCTACAGGACAGGGTAAATCGGTTGGGTTAAACGCAATTCTAACCTCCTTAATCTACAAGAAACATCCCGCAGAGGTTAAATTTGTTCTGGTAGATCCTAAAAAAGTAGAGCTGACACTATTCAACAAAATTGAACGGCATTTTCTTGCAAAACTACCCGACACCGACGAAGCGATTATAACAGATACTACTAAGGTTGTCCACACTCTAAATTCTCTTTGTATTGAAATGGACAATCGCTACGACCTGCTCAAAGACGCAATGGTTCGTAATATTAAAGAGTATAATGAGAAGTTTAAATCGAGAAAACTAAACCCAAACGACGGGCATCATTTCTTGCCATATATTGTGCTTGTTATCGATGAGTTTGCAGATTTAATAATGACGGCTGGAAAAGAGGTTGAAACGCCAATAGCCAGGCTTGCGCAGCTGGCAAGAGCGATAGGAATTCATTTAATTATTGCAACGCAAAGACCTTCTGTAAATGTTATTACAGGAATTATCAAAGCAAATTTCCCTGCCCGAATAGCATTTCGAGTAACAAGTAAAATCGATTCACGCACTATTTTAGATGGCTCTGGTGCCGATCAATTAATTGGACGTGGTGATATGCTGTACACCCAAGGTAATGATTTAATAAGGTTACAATGTGCCTTTGTTGACACCCCAGAGGTAGCAGATATTACCGAGTTCATAGGCGCGCAAAAAGCCTATCCAGATGCACACCTATTACCAGAGTTCGTAGGTGAAGAAGGTAGTGGTACAAATCTTGATGTTAACATCTCTGAAAGAGATAAAATGTTTAGAGATGCGGCCGAAGTTCTGGTGATTGCTCAGCAAGGGTCAGCTTCATTATTGCAACGAAAATTAAAACTAGGATATAACCGAGCTGGACGTATCATAGATCAATTAGAAGCCGCAGGAATCGTTGGCCCATTTGAAGGAAGTAAAGCGAGACAAGTATTGATAAGCGATCTTGGGGCGCTCAAACAGTTTTTTGACAACGAAAGCAACAATTCATAAAGATGAAAAATACAATCGTATTACTAATAGCTACTTTTACCTTAGCAGCTGCGAACGCTCAAAATGCGATAGCATTATTGAATGACGTCTCTGCAAAGGTCAAAAGCTACGACAATATTCGAATTGATTTTAAATATAATTTGAATAACGCCAAAGAGAATGTAAACCAAGATGCACGAGGAAACGTAACCTTATCGGACGAAAAATATGTTTTAAACATGCTCGGTACCACCCGCTTATTTGATGGAAAAAATATATACTCTATTGTTCCGGAAGACGAGGAAGTGACTATCTCTAAATACAATGCACAAGAAGATAAGGAAATAACGCCTTCAAAAATGCTTACGTTTTATGAAAAAGGCTATACGTACAAAATGGATATCGTTCAAAATGTAAGAGGAAGAAAAATACAGTTCGTTAAATTAATACCTATCGACTCCAAAGCTGAAATAAAAGACATCCTCTTGGGTATTGACACTCAAACAAAACATATTTATAAGCTCATACAAACAGATGCAAAGGGCACGAAATATACCCTAACAGTAAATTCCTTTAAAACCAATCAGCCTCTTTCAGAAACCTTGTTTACCTTTAACAATGCTAAATACGAGCAGGACGGTTATTACATCAATAGGCTTGACTAGCGCTTCGTTTTGAAAATATTAGACAGATACATATTGGTCACTTACTTGAAGACGTTTTTTAGCGTCTTCATTATTTTAATGTTCATTTTTGTTTTACAAACGATCTGGTTGTACATTAGTGAATTGGCTGGAAAGGACTTGGACTTTTGGATAATCCTAAAGTTTTTATGGTTTGTATCACCGCGATTAATTCCACTTGTTTTACCCCTTTCGATATTGGTTACCTCTTTAATGGTTTTTGGAAATTTTGCCGAAAACTATGAATTCGCTGCGATGAAATCAACTGGTATATCCTTGCAACGCGCCATGCGAAGTCTCACGGTTTTTATTCTCTTATTAAGTTTTGTAGCCTTTTTATTCTCAAATAATATAATCCCTTGGTCTGAATATAAATGGCAGAACTTACGTCGAAATATTGCTCAAATGAGCCCATCTATGTTAATTACTGAAGGACAATTCAGTCAGATTGGAGAGGACTATAACATAAAAGTAATGGAGAAAAGCGGTGATAACGATCAATTTTTAAGGGAGGTCGTTATTCACAAAAAAGACCGTTCGAGACCCAACGGAAACTTTACAGTAATTATTGCAGACAATGGAGAACTGGCAAGTGCAGAAGGCAGTAATACGCTGTCACTTATTTTAAAAGATGGAAATTATTACGATGATGTACGAGTAACTAATCTCAAAAAGAAAAAACGTGGCCCTTTTGCAAAAAGTTCTTTTAAAGAATATGCTATAAACATTGACCTTACCGAATTCAATAATGTGGATATTGAGAAAGAAAACAGACTGTCGAACCAAAACATGTTCAATATGCGTGAATTGTATTTCGCAATAGACTCCCTTTCAAATAGCCACTCAAAAGACATCCGAGTATTTTCTGACAATATGAACTACCGTACTGGCTTGGCTAAGTTCCATGATAAAAACAACAAAGACTCTTTAGTACACGATACCTTAAAATCTATTATTAAAATATATCCGGTAAATAAGCAACCTGACATTATATCAATGGCTCTCAACAATGTGAAAGGCACCTTACAGAATATCGGATCAAAAAAGAATGAGTTTGCCTTAAAGACGATGCGGCTCAACAAATTTGAAATGGCGCTACATGATAAATATGTTTTAGCCATCGCTTGTATTATCCTGTTCTTTGTTGGAGCACCATTAGGAGCCATTATTAAAAGGGGGGGGATGGGCCTTCCAATGGTAATTGCAATCCTTTTATTCTTAACCTACCACTTTATTGGAATATTTGCAAAAAACAGTGCGGAAGTTGGAACAATCCCTCCTTTTTTAGCTACTTGGCTAAGTACATTAATATTACTGCCGCTTAGTATCTGGCTAACATATAGAGCGACTAGAGATCAAGGTATTATAGATTTAGACACCTTCTCTCGACGCATTACAAAACTCGTTGAGAAAAAAAACAAAGTGCAGGATGTGGATACAAGAGATACATAATCGGCTGTTGCGTACTCCTTAAAAAAAAACAGCTTTCTATACTTTGGACCTCGAAGAAAATATAAATTAAAAACAAAATTCCTCTTCTTTACATTATCTTTGCAAACGATAAAATTTTGTTATGATTTCTACAACTAATGGTACCTCTGTGAAGCTAAATACAATTGAAGAAGCTATTGAGGATATTCGCCAAGGTAAAATAATTATCGTCGTTGATGACGAGAACCGTGAAAATGAAGGAGATTTCATTGCCGCAGCGGAGATGGTTACTCCAGAAATGATAAATTTCATGGCAACTCATGGTCGTGGGCTCATTTGCGCTCCATTAACTGAAGAAAGGTGCAACGAAATTGACCTAGCGATGATGGTTGAAAACAATACCGTTTTACACCATACACAATTTACTGTTTCCGTAGATTTAATTGGACATGGTTGCACAACCGGAATATCGGTTCACGATAGAGCAAAAACAATTAAAGCATTGGTTAATCCTGAAACAAAACCAAGTGATCTAGGTCGACCTGGTCATATTTTCCCATTACGTGCTAAAAGCGGCGGTGTTTTGCGCCGAACGGGACATACAGAAGCTGCTATTGACCTAGCAAGATTAGCTGGATTAGATCCTGCCGGAATCTTAGTTGAGATTTTAAATGACGATGGTACCATGGCACGCTTACCACAATTAATGAAAGTCGCTCATAAATTTGATTTAAAGCTAATCTCCATAGAGGATTTAGTGGCCTATCGAATGGAGCATGATTCTTTAATTAAAAAAGAAGAAGATTTTAATATCAATACGCGTTTTGGAAGTTTTAGACTGAGAGCCTACAAGCAAACTACAAACGATCAGGTGCATATTGCTCTTACAAAAGGTGAATGGAACGAGGAAGAATCGATATTAGTGAGGGTTAATGCAACTTTAGTAAATGGCGATATTTTAGGGACCCTTACTAACAATGCAGAAAAAAAACTGGACGATATGTTCCATGTTATAAATTCTGAAGGAAAAGGAGCGATCGTTTTTATCAACCAACAAAGTCAATCACTAAATCTTTTGAAACGTTTATCTGAATTAAAAAAGGAGCAATCTGAAGATAGCGTAGCAAAAGCTCCGAGAATAAAGATGGATTCTAGAGACTTCGGAATCGGTGCCCAAATTCTTCACGAATTAGGAATTCACAAAATTAAACTCATTTCTAATAGCGCTCAAACAAAGCGCGTTGGTATGATTGGTTATGGTTTAGAAATTACTGAATACATCAACTACTAGGTACTTCAGCAGGTAAATTACCCATTGACTTTAAGTCACTAAGGTTTTTCTAATCGTTAATATGATGACCATTATTTGTGTACCTAAAAAACAGAAATCAACTCCTGCCCCGCCTATTACTTTCTGTGCTTTATGCGAAAGCTCTTGTGTGAGTAAGAAGAAATTAAACAAGAAATAGAATAGTGATTTAAAAAACATATTTGCATGAAAAAAATCTTTTAAAAGCGTTTTAATCACTTCAAAAAGAAATCTTTGTTCTGTAACCGTGCAAATAAAATTTTTCTAAATAGTTTCCTGTTATCCTCTAAACTTAATTACGAGCCATCTTCCAAGGCCATCTTCCCCTGCGTCGGCATCATAAACAAAATCGATAAATCCCAAACCACTAAATGTAAGTTGTGATGTTGAAGCCGTTTTAATTCTATTTTGAGGCTGAGCACTTGGATCATCTTCTAGGACGCTCAAATTAAGTGTTTCAGTAAAAAACAAGGTGAAGTGACGACCATTTACTCCATCTGTTATGCCCGCAATCTTAACATTAGAACCATAGGAGTGTACCTTAATAAACGTGGCGTTAGAATTACTTTCTCCTGCTCCAATTTCTAAATCCAAATTCTCTATCGTACCGGAAACAGTTGGAATATCTCCCAAATTAAAATCCCCAATAACACCAGACACAGGAGCAGTTTCCAACGTGTTATTTATAATTAGTAAATTAGCCCCTAAGTTCGTTCTATTTAAGAACTTAGTGGATGTTGATCCAGTTAAGACAATCTCGTCCGTTGTTCCGGCGGGGAGATTTGTTACGCGAACCGTGCCACCTATGTCTATCGTTGCAGTCGGACTAGCATTGCCAATTCCAATCTGAGCGTGAATACCAGATACGATGCCAAAAATAAATACTACTCTTAAAACTAAATTTTTCATAATTAATCGTGTATTGATAAAAGTATCCAGCGGCTTATATTCCCGTCATAAATCATTTCAACACTTCCTTCAGCGCCTATTGTTTCAGACGATGCGTGTACTTTTATTCTATTAATGTCTCTCGATCCGACTGATCTAGCGTCTAGTTCATCAAGAAAAACAATCGTCTTTGTTTCCGAATGATAAAAGAATAAGTGCTGTCCATCAGACCCATCCTCAATGCCCGTTATTTTGACGTTTCCTGGTAGGCCGTGCACATTAATAACTACTTTTCCAAAATTCGCCTCACCTGGCCCTAGGTGTAAATCAAGATTATGTGTCACATTCCCGGCACCTATTGAAACTCCACTTAGATCCATATCTCCCAAACCATAGTAGATATTGTTTGCTAATTGCAAAGAATTATTCTCAAGAGTAAGTTGATTGTCCAAATTAAGCACGGTTAAATTACCTAGATCATCGGCGCCAACTAGAGACGTTGAGTTATCAGACACATTGAACCCTTCAACAATTAAATCACCTTCAATGTGCAAGGTTTCTTGCGGATTTATTGTGCCAATGCCAATTTGGGCATAAGTTACCGCTGTTAAGAAAACCATCAATAGTAGAAGCTTTTTTTTCATGATGTTCGTTTTAAGATCGCAAATTAATAAGAATCCATTTTTCCAAACTTCCGTCATAAATAAATTCTGCGACACCTTGTGAGGAAATCGCTTCGTTTGCTCCGGAGCCCGTAATTATTTGATTTTGTACATTACTACCTGAATGATTGTCGAAGAAAGTAACATTAACATTTTGCGAATTATAGTAGTAGATTATGCGGCCATCGTATCCATCAGAAAAACCAGTTACTGAGTATCCACTTGTTTCACCCGAGACGCGTAAAATCATTTTGTCTATATTCGTTTCATTGAGTGACATATCAAAGTTATCATATTGAGAGGTAGTTTGAGCCATGTCAGCTTGATTCACATCTCCTATTAAGAAGACATTAGGATCTACTGCTGGGGTTACCTCTAAAGTTCCTGACGTTATGTTAAAAGTATCTCCCAATTCAAATTCTTTCACACCGCCATTTGTAACTACTCCAACTAGACGAGTGGCGTTAGACACCTTTGGTTCGAATTTTAAAGTACCGTTAATATGCAATGTTGCCTGAGGTGAAGAAGTGTTAATACCAACACCTTGTGAAAATACGCTAAAGACTGGAATAACTAGTAATAAGCAAGTTAAGTAGGTTAAATTTTTCATCGGGTTCTTTTTATTCTCGATAAAAGTAAATAAAAAAATCCACATAAACCCGATAAAGAGCATTATTTTATCGACAAACTACATATTAGCCATGCTAAACAACAATGCATTCCTTTATTTACAAGGCGTACGAGCCCAAAAAAAAAGTTCATTATAAATTAATCCTGAATTACAGATTAACAAACTAAGTATCAATAAGGTTATGATATTTTAATAACGACCTCCTCTACGCCGCGCCTTACTTTTTTTAGGCCAGAAAAGAGGTCATCATTCGAACGATAGCCAACTGCCAATACCACTACAGATTTCAATCCAAGAGCATGCAAGTTTAGTAATTGATCGTATTTTTCGGGTTCGAACCCTTCAATTGGGCAAGCATCTATATCTTCTAAGGCACAAACTGTGAGTAAATTTCCCAATGCGAGGTAGGCTTGTTTTGCCATCCAAGTATCGATAGAGGCCTTTGATTTTTCAGAAAACTCATCTACTATAAAAGCCTCAAAGGGATCTAATATGGCCCTTGGTGTCTTTCTGGTTTCTTCAACTAAATTAAAGTTATCCTTGATAAACTCAGCATCCATTTTGGTTTCAGTACAAATGACGAACACGTGTGAAGCATTTTGAACCTGTTGTTGGTTCATAGTGAGAGGAAGCAGTTTTCTTTTAACATCGTCATTTCCAATTACCACCATTTTAATAGGCTGCAGCCCATAAGACGTCGCCGTTAAATTGAAAGACTCGATTAGAATGTTGAGTTTTGCTTCGGAAAGTTTTTTAGCTGCATCAAATTTCTTCGTTGCGTATCTCCATTTTAGTTTCTCAATAATATTTGTAGCCATATAACTAGTACCTTTGTTGGGAATTGCAAAAGTAAACAACTCGTTTTTATTTTTTCAATAACAAGAATAGTATAATGCTATTATTACAAAGTGAAAGTCTATGATTGAAATCGAAGAATTAAAGGATAGAAGTGAAACCCGTATTTTCAAAGCGGTATTTCCGAATACGACAAACCATTATGACACGCTTTTTGGAGGAACTGCACTCCACTTAATGGACGAAGCCTCTTTTATTTGTGCAACGCGATTTAGCAGAAAAAAGGTGGTCACTGTTTCTACCGATAAAATTGACTTTAGCACTCCTATTCCGCAGGGAACAATTATTGAGTTAGTGGCAAGAGTACATAAGGTAGGAAGAACAAGCTGTGTTGTGAAAGTAGCTATTTTTATGGAAGACATGTACAGTTATAAAAGAAATAAAGCAGTAACAGGTCTCTTTACGTTCGTTGCTGTTGGAGAAGACAAGAAGCCTATTGCTATTATGTAAAAAACCACAACTTGACAGCCATAACTGCGACCATTACCACCAAGAAAGTTCGAATAAACGAATCCCCTTTTTTTACTGAAACCCGGCTTGACACCCACGCTCCACAAGCATTTCCAATGGCTAAAACAAGACCAATGGTCCATTCTACTTTGTCGTTAAGAGCGAATACGGCAAGTGCCGAAAGCGTATACATAAAGACGACGGCAACCTTCGTGGCGTTTGCTCGCACAAGAGTCATGTGATTGAAGTAGTGCAGAAATAATATGATTATAAAGCCTATTCCCGCATTTATAAACCCACCATAAATTCCGATAAAGAAAAAAACAATACAACCGATCCAAAGGTATTTCCCTGTGAGTCGTTCTTGAATCGCAGAAAGGTTGGTTTTTGGCTTAAAAATAATGATGAAAATCACAGCAACCATGATGATTGCCAGAATTCGATTAAAAGCTTCCCCATCGACATCGACTGCAATCCTGGCGCCTATGATAGCTCCGATTAGGGCAGCAAACCCTAAATAGATATTTAATGGAAACGTCGAGACCCCTTTGCTCTTAAAACCTGCTGTTGCTGTGGCGGTTTGAATTACAATGGCAACGCGATTAGTACCGTTGGCAACTGCCGGAGGCAATCCTAAAAAGATGAGTATTGGCAAAGAGATTAGAGACCCACCACCTGCCACAGTATTAATAAAGCCTACGGAAAAACCAACAACAATTAAAAGTAGATAATGATACCATTCTTCCATTACACAAAAGTACATCCAAAAATGAATATGAAGTTGTCTAAAATAAATTAAATAAAAACATTCTTTTTTTGAAAAAGCATCTTATATTTGCAGCCGCATTCAGGGAATACCTGATGAGGCACTCAAGGAGAAATGGCAGAGTGGTCGAATGCGGCAGTCTTGAAAACTG
>TARA_B110000211_G_scaffold136594_1_pt1 | contig 11078 bp, 8 predicted proteins | sample TARA_B110000211 | Tara Oceans TARA_B110000211 (sample SAMEA4397516) | marine metagenome | biome: Polar Biome; feature: [DCM] deep chlorophyll maximum layer (ENVO:01000326); material: water (ENVO:00002006), including particulate matter (ENVO:01000060) such as... | depth 30 m
CCTAACCTAAAAGCACAGTGCACAGCAAAGAACCGCAAGACAGGGCTGCGCTGCAAAAATCCGGCTGCGTTTGGCTGTAAAGCGTGCCGTTATCATGGAGCTAGGAGGGTAATCAGTGGTTTAGAACATCATAATTATTTGCATGGAGAGCGTACGCTAGAGGCACTTAGTAAGTACAGTCAGAAGGTCGCAGAGTTGGATCAGTTAGAAGATATTGCCCATCGTGCTGGTGTAATGGCAGGCCCTAAAAGAAGAGGTAGGAAGCCAGTAGTTGACTAAGTGTCTCAATCTATGCCGAAACCAGTTGCCCACAAAAACCTTCAAAAAATGAAGGCATATTTAGTGCTGCTCCGACCAAATATCAACCCACTTAAAAACGTTAGCGCAATAATAGTTGCCTATTGACAATAGGCTGAGGACGGAATAGCCTGTCAAGCAAGTGCTCGTTGCTCTAGGACGCTGTTTAAATAGAATTGTTGTTTTGTACCCCTCGATACCAAAAGGGGCTAAAGATTATTCAAAACAGCAGGGGTAATCACTGAGCATGACAAACTTATGTAATTCTCAGTTAGGAGATCACAAGATGCGTGAGAATATTTTACCAGTCTATCAGGGGCCTGAAGCACTCTTGGGTGCTCTTAAATCGTTGCATGGTGAAATTATTACAGCGTCGCAACGGATGGAGACCGCTGGAGTAATGGATGAAATAATTTTTCAAAAAATTGTTTCAACAGGGTTGTTGCGAGCATTGCATCCAAAAAATCTAGGGGGAGCGGAATACGAAGCTCCAGACATGCTTCCACTAATTGAAGAAATCGCGAAGGCTGATGGATCGACAGCTTGGTCTTTTATGGTCGCCGCTGAAGTACCAGCTTTGTTTCAAAGATTACCTGATCAAGTCCTAAAACAGGTATTTAGTTCCGACTGTGATGTTCTAGCACGTGCACCATTAACGCCAAAACCTGGTACTAAAGCAGTAGATGGCGGTTTTCTGGTTAATGGAACGTGGCCACTCGCTAGCGGTTCCTATAAAGCTGACTGGTTCATAGTGAGTGCTCTAGTATTCTGTGACGACTTGGCAAAGACAGCTGAAGCTAGCGTCGCTCCGGAGCTTCGACTTCTCCTCATCCCAGGACATCAAGTTGAGGTGCAAGATAACTGGAAATCAATTGGGCTCAGGTCAACTGAAAGTAATGATGTTAAAGTCGAGAATATTTTTGTGCCTGAAGAGTATAGTGCTGTTTTTAGTGCTAATTCGCCTCATGCGCATGAATTAAACATTCCCGAGATACGGAAGATATCATTCTATAGCACAATGGGGCCATTGCATTTGGGTGTCATTTTGGGTATCACTCGCGCTATGCTGGATGAGCTTGTCAAGCATGCGCAGACTAAGCGCCCATTTCTAAATCCAAGTATTATTTTGAGAGACGACCCTAACTTCCAGCAAAAAATAGGATCAATGGAGATTCGCTTATCGGCGGCTCGAACTTTTGCGATAAGCGCAAGTCACGAAATTTGGAAGCTTGGTGGAACAGCTTCGCCTCTCCAGAGAACTAAATATAGAGCTGCAACGGCATACGTGCATGATGAATGCTCTAAAATAGGAACTGAAGTGTTTCGGCTAGGCGGGACCACAGTCCTGTATAACGATTCACTTCTTCAGCGGCGATTTAGAGATCTCACAACCGCCTGTCAGCATATCATGGGGAATCCTGACATTGGTGGGTCATATGGTGCCCTTACCTTAGGCGCCGACCTAGCTGGGGCAGATGGGCTTTAGTTTTTTATGTTTTGACATAGTCGTATAACCAACATAGTTAGCAGCGCTAATACTTGAAAATTCCAAATACGGAATATAGAAGTAAGCACACAGCGCTAACTTAATGGAGATATACAAAAGCATAGACGACTCAGTTATACCAAATATAATCTGTTAGATGAGGTATATCAAATGAAACTAGAAGTATTGGCAGCCCTGCTAGTCTCAGTGTTTCTTGCATCGTGCGACTTAGGGGATAATGAGGCAAAAACAACAATAGCTATTGATAATCAGCCACATCTACCCTTAAGCTCGTCAGACCGACTAGATATTATCGATGTAATAAATAAATATGGAGCGTCTAATGATGAGAGAGATTATGAAGTTTTTCGCTCTCTTTTTTATAACGATGTAGAGGCCGTATTTATTTTTACGCCTGGGTTTTTTGATGGTCAAAAATTTACCATCAAAGGCGCTGATGATTTAATCAAGTTCATTAAGGATTCCGAATCAGCATTCAGCATCGGGGGGCAACATTTAATTACGAATCCTTTGATTTCTCATGAAGGGGACTTAATCAAAGTGAGGTCTAACTTGACATGGAAAGCCTACTATATCGACCGTCCAAATACCTCTGTAACCTTGTGGGGGTATTATGAGACATACATGAAAAAAAATGACGGGCAATGGAAGATTACCAAGCACACATTAAATGGGTTGGGATCTAAAGAATAGTTGTATATTGAAATTGTATTTTAAGAAGGCTTATTTTGGGTTCTGGTAGTCTGAATATTCCGATTCATGCCTAGGTAATCTGCTGCTTCATCCATTTGATGGGCTAGTCTTATACGTCTCTAAGTATTCATGTCCGTCACGAGAGCAATTTCCTATACAGTATCTCTGGCTTCTGATAATCCGACGACACGGTGTCTAACGTTTATTAATAGAACGCGCCCGACAGTCCTTGTTGATAATCTTTCATTATTATGCCCCGAATTAAAACTATTGATCCATATATAAAATGGCATCAGCTGTTGAGCTCCTCTAAACTTTGCTGCAATAGCAGCTATATGATGTGAGTTTTAGTCGGCTACCAATTAATTATAATATAGAGTTTTTAGGTAATTAATAGCTGGCAAGTTTATATATTTATTGTCCATAGACAACTTAATAAATATACTTGCAATATCTTTTTAAAAAATGCTATTGTTAGAACAGCATGATTATCACTTAAGTGATGACTTAATTTGTAAAGTTTTTAAGAGAGAATGTTTATGACCATGCCTACCAATATTCGTCGCTCAATGTTTGAGACTATGGTTAGAAGTCGATTTTTAGATGACAGTTTGACGGAGCAGTACTGGATCGGAAAGCGCCCGGTTTTTGCGTTTGGCGCTGGGCCATTGCCTGGCGAGCTTCACACGTCGCATGGACAGGAGCCGGTTGGAGCAGGAGTTTGTGCGGCTCTTAGCAAAGATGACATGATAACGACAGGCCATCGGCCACATCACATTGCAGTGGCTCGAAATGTCGACTTAAAAAAGATGGCAGCTGAACTCTTTGGTAAGAAAGCAGGATTATCAGGCGGTCGTGGTGGACACATGCACCTCTATGATAAGAGTGTTAATTTTAGCTCTAGTGGAATTATTGCTGAAGGCTTGGGGCCTGCTGCTGGGATGGCTTTTGCCAGGAAAATGCAAAAGAAACCAGGTGTTGCGCTAAGCTTTCTTGGTGATGGCGCGGTGAATCAGGGGGCTTTCCATGAAGTTATGAATATAGTGGGATTGCAAAAACTCCCTTTTATTTGTGTGATTGAAGACAACAAGTGGGCAGTGACTACTCATAAATCAATGTCCACGGCAATTGAGCGCAACAGTGATAGGGCTCCCAGCTATGGGATGGCCGGAGAGTTTGTGCAAGGAAATGATCCTGATTTAATTTATGCTGCCGCGCAACGGGCTTTAGAGCGTGCTCGATCAGGTGGGGGCGGAACTATACTCGAGATTGAAACGGTTCGTCTGTCAGGGCATTTTATGGGTGATCCTGCAGGATATATTACGGGCAAAGATGAGGAGTATCAAATAGATCCAATTCCTGTGTATCGTTCACGGCTTATAAAAGATGGAGTTATAAGTGAGCAGGATGCACTAGATATTGAGGTACGGGTGCGTTCCGAAGTGGATGCAGCCATTAGTTTTGCGCTGGAAGCAGATTATCCTGGTATAGAAGATGCTTTAAATTGCACGTTTGCGTGATGTCATATTCAGGGCTAGTGCCGATTAATTAACATTATAAGGGGTAGTGATGAGTACAAAAGAAGCGGCTCCATGGGAATCTCCAACAATGATGGCTGAATCGAGCCGTAGTTTGACGATTTGTCGAGCACAGCGTGAGGCCGTCGAGTGGGAAATGGCGAACAATGAGCGAGTCTTTATGATGGGCGAAGACGTCTGTGGTTTTGGAGGAGTATTTGGCACAGCAGACGGATTAGGTGACAAATTTGGGACCGAACGGGTAATTGATATGCCTATCTCTGAAACTGGATGGATAGGTATGGCTACCGGCGCTGCTATGGAGGGAATGCGCCCCATTATTGAACTAGCGTATGTCGATTTTATTGGGGTTTGCTTTAACGCGATAGCCAATCACGCTGCGAAGACTTATTTCATGTCGGGTGGCCAGTATAAGGTGCCAATGGTATTAATTAGTGGCACTGGCGCTGGTTATAACAACGCTGCTCAACACTCCCAATGCCTACATGCCACTTTAGCTCATATGCCGGGAATAAAAGTTGTGTCCCCCACTAATGCTTATGACGCTAAGGGCATGATGCATTCAGCGATACGAGATGACAACTTTGTGATTTTTTTAGTACACAAGGGCGCGTCAGGTGTTGGTTTTATGGGCCCCTTAGTTAAAACCTCTATTAATGAGGTGCCGCGTGAAGATTACACAGTGCCATTTGGCAAGGTTAGGGTGTATCGGGAAGGTACTGACGTATCACTAGTTTGTGTAGGTCTTGCGGTGCATCAAGCACTGGAATCAGCTGAAACACTTGAGGCTATGGGCATTTCAGCTGAGGTGGTTGATCTCCGTAGCCTTGTCCCGCTCGATCGAGAAGGGATTATTGAATCAGTATCGAAGACCGGTAGGCTTGTCGTAGCTGATGAAGACTACCATAGTTATGGTGTTTCGGGAGAGGTAGTCGCAAGCGTTATTGAACATGATGCCTCAATCTTCAAGGCGGCTCCTCAACGTGTATGTGTCCCTGATGTGTCCATCCCTTTCTCCCGTCCACTAGAAAATTCTATCCTTCCTTTGGCGGATAGAATAACGGCTGCAGCAATAAAAACCATGGAAAAAAATGATGAGTGAAGGAGAGAATATTGTTGAGTTGAGAGTGTCGGAGGAGTGTTGTCCTCAGGATGACAGCTCCGGAAGTGTTGTCTTATGGGTTTTCCCCGATGGGGCAAAAGTGAATAAGGGCGATTTTATTGCTGAATTTATGATGGATAAGGTCACTCTGGAGCTCGAGTCTCCTGCCACTGGAATTCTTAAAATAGAGTTAGAACCAGAAGTGGAGGCTCGAAGAGGCGATTTAGTCGCATTGATCTATACATAATAATCAATATTAGAGGGTATATTATGAAAATTACAAAATGTTATATGGCGGTTAGTAGTGCAATTGCGTTGGTGACACTGGCGGGAATTCCAAGTAATTCTTTTGCACAGAGTGACGGAGTTTCCAGTCGAACTCTAGAAGAGGTGGTGGTTACTGCCGAGAGAAGACAGGTTGGCTTAATGGATTTGCCTATGTCTATTTCTGCTGTGACTGGAGATACACTTAACGAACAAGGTATCGTTAACTTTTCACAGCTTGTGGATACGATGCCTAATGTCACTTATAGCGCGATCGCACAGATCCCTAGAATTTTCATCAGAGGCGTCGGATTAGACGCGCTTGCTCCAGGGGCTGATCCTCGCGTAGCTATATATACTGATGAAGTCTATAACGCTCGAGTCGCAGGGGCATTTGGTACTTTCTTTGATCTTGAGCGAGTTGAGGTTTTACGAGGTCCTCAGGGAACATTGTATGGGCGGAATGCGACAGCCGGAGCAATAAATATAATATCTAAAGAACCTGGCGATAGCCTAAATGGTTATTTCAAAGGGTCTTTAGGAAACTACGGTAGCGTTCAGGCTGAAGGTGCAGTTGGAGGGTCGATCTCAGATAATTTATCAGGCCGTATCTCTTTTCAAACAGTTGATAGAGATGGATATGGTTCTAATATCGAAACTGGGGAGGATGTTGATGATGAGAGTCGACACTCAGTGCGCGCAAAGTTGGTTTGGGAACCGTCAGAAAATGTAGTAGTTAAACTGACGATGGATGATACTGAGCAGCGAGATAACGGGGGCGGCGGATTTCATTTTATTCAAAATGTTCCTGGATTTCTTGCAGATGGGTTGAGGGATGGATATGTTGTCCCAGAAAATCCACGTGATCATGCCGGCGTTCAGCCCGACTTTAGCTTGGACAACTCTGGAACATCACTTCAGGTGGATTGGGAGCTGGGTGAAAACTCTACGCTGACATCCATCACTGGATATCGCGATGTCCATTCATATTTGATACAGACTTCAGATGGAACTACCTCTAACTATGCACCAACCTCTTTTGAAGAAAAGTCCGAGATGACCACCCAAGAATTTCGGTGGAGTGGAAGCTTAGGGTCAGTAGAGACTTTATTAGGGGCTTATTATTTTACTGAAGATAACTCTACGCTAACGTTAGCGCCATTGCATTATCGTCTATTTGAGATAGAAGTCCCGACAACTCCGACCTTCTTGGCTCAGGGATTTGATGCGGGAGGCGTACAAGAAACAAAAGCACATGCCTTCTTTGCTCAGGGGACTATTGAAGTAACAGAGGCCTTGAGCATAGATGTTGGAATTCGGCGTAGCTCTGAAACACGCGAGGCAACGGAACATTTCCAGTTCGATTTGGGCAGATTGTATGCTGGATCTTCTACTCGTAATGACTTCGCTAATCCAAGATTTAACCCAGGGCTTCCGACTGCGGACTTAAAAAGTAAATGGAGTTCAACCGATGGAAAACTAGCGGCTAATTATACCGTGAGTGATGATACCTTGATTTATGCCAGCTTTGGTACGGCGTTTAAAAGTGGCGGCTTTAACTTAGGGGGTCTCCAGAGTCCTTTTGAACCTGAAGATATTGAAAGCTTTGAAATTGGCCTTAAGAGCACTTTGATGGATGGCCGAATGCAACTTGCAATGTCAGCGTTTCACTACGACTATACTAATCTACAGGTTAATTACACGGTTGAGACACAAATCTTGACAGCTAATGCTGGCGCTGCAGAAATCGACGGTTTTGAACTGGAAATATCAGCAATTCCAATGGATAGCCTAGATCTGAAGCTAAATATATCAATTTTGGATGGGAAGTATACGGAATATATGACGGAGGACCCAGGTCGTCCAGATCTTGGGATGCAAGATCTCTCCGGTAATCAGCTTCAATATTCCCCTGACCTGAAGATATACGGCGAATTGGGTTACCACATTGTGACAGCGTCAGGCGAGCTCGTGCCTCGAGTGACTGTCAATTGGACCGATGACCAGTATATGTCGCAATACAATCATTCATATGTGGCACAAGACGCATACGCTCTGGTCAACTTATTTCTTGATTACAAAAGTGATAGTAGTTGGCTTGCAAGTCTGTACGTTAAAAACGTCGCGGATAAGTTGTATACCGTTGCAGAGAATCAAACCTCTCTATTCATCGGTAATCAGATATTTGGGCAATTTGGTGCACCGCGTACTTATGGTGTTTCTGTGACTAAGTCATTCTGATTTCCTGTTATTTGGATAATGCTCTAAGAGAAATCGAGACAGTGAATGTAGTAAGAGCTCCCAGTAGCAATTGCTGGTGGCTCTTACGTCTTATCAAACTGTTAAGTTAATTATGGCTCCTTGATTTTTGTCTATTTTAAATGCTCTCAAGGGTGGTATTAGTCTAATGGAAAACACCGTTTACCAAAGATTTGCCAAATCGGCATTGAACAATCCCCACCTCGCTTTTCTATGCTATCCAAGCTCATTAACTCGGGATTATTATCCAGAGGGGAAAGAGTTTTCTTACGGTAATATACTCACGATCGTGGATGATCTCGCGTTACGTTACTTGGAAAGTGGTTATTCAGAGGGGCATCGTATTGCTTTACTTGCCGGCAATAGAGCGGAGCATTTTTTCCATTTGCTTGCTTTAAACCGTATTGGCGCCACTGTTGTTACGCTTAATCCAGAATATCTTTCCCATGAGATAGCTTACGGTATCAGTTTCCCCGAATGTAGTTTGGTAGCGACTGTGTCTCCTTGGCTAGATAAAGTCAAAAATGAGGCACAAAACCTCCTGCCAACTGTTGGTGTAATTGATGTGTTGAATTTGCCTGATAAATTTCCATCTCCAGCGCATCCACCAATTAAAGTTCCGGCAAAGGAATCAGATAGACCAGCACTAATTATTTATACCTCAGGCACTACTGGGCGGCCTAAGGGTTGTATTATTTCTAATCGCTCGTGTTTGGCAGCAGGGGATTCTTATGCAGATGCTGGTGGCCTATTACAGTTCCATGCCGGTGTTGAGAGGCTCTACATACCTCTTCCAGCTTTCCATATGAATGTATCTATTTATACCTTAAATAGTATGACTAAACTAAATAGTTGCATTATTCTTCAGGAAAAATTTAGTGCATCAACTTGGTGGGCTGATATTATTGAGACTAAAGCGACGTGTTTCCACTATATGGGGATTATTCCACCATTATTGGTTAAAGCCGCCGTTAGCGAGGATGACAGACGTCATAATGTAAAGTTTGGGCAGGGAGCTGGTGTTGACCCTCTCGTGCGAGAGCAGTTCGAGGAAAGATTTGGCGTGCCTCTTGTAGAAGCCTGGGGGATGACGGAGACCTCTCGAGCCATTCAAAATTGCGGCATACCCAGATGCTTGGAACCCAGAGCATTTGGCCGACCGCGGTTACCTCTCGAAGTTCTTGTGGTCGATGATGATGACAAGGCTTTGCCGTTTAACACCCCAGGTGAGTTATTGATTCGCGCTGTCGGGCCTGATCCGCGCGCTGGATTTTTCTCAGGATACTTAAACCTTCCTGAGGAGACTGAAGATGCTTGGAAAGGAGGCTGGTTTCATACAGGTGACGTCGTTTCTCAGCGTGAAGATGGCATGCTTGTCTTTGTTGATCGACGGAAAAACATTATTCGCCGCAGTGGTGAGAATATTGCGGCTACCGAGATCGAGGAAGCCCTCATAATGTCATTAGCCGTGCAGAGTGTCGCGGCTCTGTCAGTCGCTGATGAATTTCATGATGAGGAAGTAATGGTTTGCGTTGTATTGATGCCTGAATATAAATCTTGTAAAGAAATTGCAGAATCAATAATGTCTGACATGAAAAATCTACTTGCTGGGTTTAAACTTCCTGCGTGGATAGCTTTTGTCGAATCTCTGCCTACCACGGGGACCCAGAAAATTCAGAAGAATTTGATATTTCCTGAGGGTGAGGATCCAAGAAGGGATCCAAGATCATATGATGTACGCTTGGTGAAACGACGACTAACAAAGAAAGAGTAGGGTAGGCTTAGCACCTCGTCGGCCATGAGGATTTTATAGTGCAATTCTGCCCGGCTCGAAAATTATATCATTATGAATAATGGATAGTTATTTTCATGCTTATTATGCAGCAATGAGCGCTTTTTATCCTTATAATAGCCATCTTAGTTTGAAGTATTATTGGGTTGCGCAGGGTAAATGGATAGAGATATGAATGAATCGCCTACTAAGGAAATATCTGAGCAAAAGAAGGCTGTCACAAATAGACGAGTGCCGGCGGTAACCAGAGCCGTGTCAATATTACGGTATCTCGCCAATGAGAGCGAGCCTATAGGTATTGTCCCGCTCGCTAGGGGTGTAGGTCTAATTCCAAGTACATGTCTCCACATAACTCGCGTATTGGTTAATGAAGGGCTAGTTGCAGTGGCTCCTCAGACGAAAAAGTACACACTCGGTTCCGGAATATTAGCACTTGCTAGCGCATTTTCACTTCGCAATGTATTGGCTAGGGTAGTCGGCAATAGATTAGATGTATTGGCCAAAAAGCACGGTGTTGTGTTCTCAGTTGTAGAGATAAACTCTTTGCGAGAACATGTTGTAGTGGCTGTTGGAGCTTCCCAGACTGGAGTTGCGGTTACTTTGACTGTGGGCACTCGATTTCCTCTTTTTGCAGGCACATCAGGCCGATGCTGGGCGGCCTTCGCGCTTGAACGGGGAAAATTGGACTCAAAAATGACCAGAAAACAAGTGCAAAGTGTTAGCTGGGAAGACCCTCCGACCTTTGATACCTGGTTGGAGCAAGTTAACTCTGCAAAAAAGCTTGGTTATGCTTTGGACGCTGGAAACTTCATTAGGGGCGTGACGGTAGTTGGAGTGCCTGTTTTTAATGATTTGGGAGTGTTAGTAGGATGTCTTAATGCACTGGGTATAGGTGAGAGACTCGTAGGTGATTCACTCGAAGCCGTAATAGTTGCGCTTAAAGATCTGTCAAACCAAGTGCATCGAGATCTTGGGCATCAGAACATTAGTAGTTGATGAACATTAAAATATGATGTCGGCTTTAGCATTTTGTCCAGCCCCCCTCCAATATATTAATGGTATTGATATTGTAGCGACTAATCCAATGATTCCAGCAGCAGAATAGACTGCTGGAATGGATAGTCCATATGCAAGAGCGGCTGAGACTGAGAGGGGCGCGATAGCTGCTCCGCATTTGCCGATCGAAAGTGCCCAACCGATGCCTGTAGAACGGATGTGAACGGGATAAACACTCGCCGCTAGCGTAGCAAATCCAGCATAGGTGCCAAGGCCAAGAAATCCTGATAAGAAAATGCATGCCATCATTGGTAAGATCTGTGGCGCCGTAACTCCAATTAGGGCTGTGGCAAGGGATGCAAATAAAGAGGCAGTAAAGAGAGTCCGATAAATACCAATACGATCACTAATTATCGCTAATGTAATTCCGCCAGCAATACCTCCAAAGTTCAATATAGATACGGACAGGATGGCAGTGCCTCGAGCTACTCCTTGCTGGTCCAGTAGTAAAGGTAGCCAATTGATGAGTAGTACCATCATAAATAAATTTGCTGCCAGTGCTAACCAAAGAAATAGGGTCACCCAAAGTAGTTCCTTAGTAAAGAGATCGCTAAGCTTCTTTGTTCCTTG
>TARA_B110000211_G_scaffold127700_1_pt1 | contig 11076 bp, 11 predicted proteins | sample TARA_B110000211 | Tara Oceans TARA_B110000211 (sample SAMEA4397516) | marine metagenome | biome: Polar Biome; feature: [DCM] deep chlorophyll maximum layer (ENVO:01000326); material: water (ENVO:00002006), including particulate matter (ENVO:01000060) such as... | depth 30 m
CCGACCGATGGTACATTCAGCGAGAAGTCCACACCGGAAACCTGCTGGCGCAGATCGTTCAGCCTTAGGAGGCTGACGCCGAGCGCCTTGGCAACGGACGTATCGGCGTCGGCCCTACTGATAGTGGGATCGTTTGAGACGGTCTCGTCAAGCCGCGAGAGGTTGGCGATGGATTTTCGGAGATCACCCGAACTCGGGCGCCGTACAATCGACCTGTTTGCAAGCTTGTAGTCCTGAATTTCGGCACGGACCCACCAGACGGCATAGGTTGAAAAACGGTAACCCCGGTCAGGATCAAAGCGGTCCGCCGCTTTCATCAGTCCAATATTTGCCTGCTGCACAAGATCGGGTTCAGCCGCCTGTGACCCTGCCGATGCCCGTTTTGCCATTGCGCCGGCCATCGGGCTAAAGGCCGTAATTACCTTGTCGCGTGCGCGCTGGTCGCCGCGTTGCTGCCACGCCCGCAAAAGATGCAACTCGTCGTCGGCGCTAAGCATGTTAGGACTGCGCTTGCGGCGCGGCTGTGTCCCCCAGTTTGGTATTGGCTTGTTCATGGCGACGCCCCACTTGATTTCGAATCAAAACTAATCGACCTCAGGCCATCTTGTCAAATTGATTTCGCTTCAATACTAAACTCACATGACAGATAGATTCGATACCATTGACCGCATCTCTGAATTGCTTGTCCATCTCGGGCGGGCGTCCAGAACCGAGGGATCGCAGGCCGATCTTACGACGGCGCAGTGGACTTGCCTGCGCTTTTTTGCCCGCGCTAATGCCAGCACACGCACGCCCTCGGCCTTCGCCAGTTTTCAAGCGACGACGCGCGGCACGGCATCTCAGATTATCAAGACGCTCGAGTGTCGCGACCTGATCGCACGGCATCGCTCTTTGAGCGATGGGCGCAGCGTACGGTTCGACCTTACCGGCCCCGGCCGAGCCCTGATTTCCAGGGATCCGCTCGGCGAACTGAACGGCCTGCTTGGCGCATTTGACGCGGCTGAGCGCGAGGCTTTCCTCGCCACGCTGTCGCGTTTGGCTACGTCACTCGCTGATCTGAAAAACGCACGCGCCTTCGGTACATGCCGGGACTGCATCCATTTCACGCCTACGGGTGACGGCGGCTTTTGTACCTGTATGGCGGTTGATCTTGGCGCAGACCAGGTCGATAAACTGTGCGGAAGCTACCGTGGTCCGGCGGGATCGCCCCCGCGACTGCAAACAGCAAGGACATATCAATGACAGAAAATGACACAGGCAGCGCGCACGCCATGCCACGCATGATCGCGATCAGCAGCGGCAAGGGCGGGGTGGGTAAATCCTCTGTCACGGCGAATATCGCTGTTGTCATGGCCGAGGCCGGGCTGCGCGTTGGCGTCGTTGATGCCGATATCTACGGCCCCTCGATTCCGGGCATGTTGGGGATCGCCTCGGACAGAAAGCCCGAGATGGCTCCCAATGGCAAGATGACTCCGTCCGAAGCGCATGGGGTCAAGGTCATTTCCATGGCTATGCTGACAGACGACGACAAGCCCGCGATACTTCGCGGGCCGATGGTAACGAAGTATCTGCAGATGTTCGTCAAGCAGGTGGAGTGGGGCACTCTTGACCTGCTACTTCTTGATCTGCCACCCGGTACGGGTGATATTCAGCTGACGCTGGCCCAAGCGTTTCCGCTATCTGGCGCCGTTGTTGTCACCACGCCTCAGGACGTTAGCCTTAAGATCGCCCGGCGCGGTCTGCGGATGATGGAACAGGTCAACGTGCCGATCCTTGGTATTGTCGAGAACATGAGCGGTTTTACCTGTCCTTCTTGCAAGACAGTCACGCATATCTTTCACGATGGTGGCGGCGAGGAGATCGCACAAGAATTGGGCGTGGCGTTCCTTGGTAAAGTGCCGCTCGATCCGGCCGTAGTGGATTGCGGCGACAGCGGCAGGCCGCTCGTCAAAGCGGCCCCTGACAGCCCTGCTGCTGCGGCCTACCGGCAGATCGCTTCGTCGCTCATGCGTGACGCCACCAGAACCGACGGCCTCGTCACACCCTTTGTCTGGTCCGTGGCTGACGGCACCGGCAAACCCGCTCCGGCGCGTGCCGCAGACGGTACGCCCGACCGGCTTGTCGCACTCGATCACGATGTGACGGGCCTAATCCTAAGCTGGGCGGACGGTCAGAGCCAATGCCTTGCCCCGCGCGATCTACGTATTGGTTGCCAGTGTGCCCAATGCCGCGACGAGGTAACAGGAAAACGGCGGCTTGACCCCGCCTCTGTGCGACTGGATATCAAGATCACCCGAATCTGGAGCGTGGGCAACTACGCGCTTGGGTTTGCCTTTAGCGACGGCCACGACACAGGCATCTACACGTTCCAACATTTGAACGGGATGCAGGGCGCCGAGCTCGAGGATGTCTGACAGCGCAACACAGCGGCGTATTCGGGCGCAAAGTACACCCAGCGACGGGGACGTCATGGGGTTTGTGCTGGACACGCCGGTTCAGGCAGGCCGATCGGCGCGCTTTGACATCCCTGACGACGGAGTCACTGGTGATGGGGGCACTGACGATGGCCCCCCGTTATCACGCGCACTCTTTGCCATTTCGGGCGTGCGGAGCGTTGAGGTGTCTGACGCCACAATCTGGGTACACAAGAAAGAAAGCGCGGGCTGGGCGATACTGAAGCCCGCAATCGCGGCCGCGATCCGACAGGTATTGGACGAGACGCAGACGCCGCTTGGGGCGGAAGGCTCAAACCCCGATGCAGACCTGCTGCATGCGGTCAAAGATCTGCTGGAGCGGCAGGTCAACCCCGGTGTCGCAGCCCACGGCGGGCATATCGCGGCGGACCGCGTCGAGGGTGGCATCGTTTACTTGCGTATGTCTGGTGGCTGTCAGGGCTGTGCCGCGTCCTCCGCCACCCTGCGTCAAGGGGTGGAACGGATGCTGCGTGCCGCCTTGCCGCAGATCAGCGAAATTGTTGACGTGACCGACCACGCGGCGGGCAGCACGCCATTTTATGGGCGCGAGGACGGGCCATCGCCTTTGCTCATCCGTCCGGTACCGCCAGAAGTGATTGGTTGGGAAGACGGGCGAATTACGGTCGATCCTGCATATCTCGCGCCGCGGTTGGGACTAAGCGCCGAGGCGCTGCAAAAGGGGTTGCGTACGGGCGATGTGGTGGGTGTGACCGAGACCGGCGAAGGGAAAGATGTCGGCAAATTCCGGATCATTTTGCGCAGTGCAACGCGGGCGTGGGCCGCGGAGATTCTTGCAGATGGCTCTGCACGAGAAATCCCGCCACCGCGCGCGACGGGCGCTGCGGCCAATCACGAACAGGACCTTGTCGCAAAAGTCCGCGCCCATCTTGCCGCGATACACGATGAGACAGCGCTGCCCACCTATGGCAAACTGGCCCGTGATCTCGGCCACTGGGCGCCCGGATCTATCGGCCGTATTACCCGCGCGGTCGAGACGACAATGCGAGAGGATGCCGCAGCGGGCCGCCCCTTCATCGCCGCCCGCGCCGTAAGCCGCGGACGCGACGGGTTGCCCGGACAAGGCTTCTTTGACCTCGCCCGCGCGCTTTCTTGCGGACCCGAAGATGGGGAAAGCGATCAGGATTTTCACGCGCGTGAAATCGCGCGTCTTGGTCGCAAGACAACCTGATGACGAATGCTTATGGACAATAGCCTCAGGTTTTCCGATGCAAGTATTTGATTTTTTGACAGGATCAAACATCATGGCAAAGTTTGTCCAGACGGCGCATTGCACAACAGATATATGCGCGAGCAACTGTCGCAAAACCGGCTTTAGTCCCGCACATGACGGCACAATATGACGGCGCAAGAAGGGACTATTAATCAAGGCCGCACGCTGGACGTTGTGTTCTCTCCTTGCCATTGGAGTGTTTGGAATGGCTAGCTCTCTGCTTTTTATAATGTCATCAGTGGCCACCAATATGTGCTGGTATCGTTTTTAGAAATGGTGAGGTAATCCACCTAAAATTAGTGGCTTTCAAAAGAAAAGTGATTTTGGCCATGAGCAAGAAGCGCTTTGACCTTGAATTTTGACTCCCGTCCTATTGGTGCCATCAACATCTAGAAAACCACTTTCGCAGTAGATTGACTGGGAAATGGACATACATCATCACGGCCAGACGGATGATCTATGGGCTCGTCTTAAAGTAACGAAAGGGGAGCTTTGACGAATTGAAAGTCAGGGACTTATAGGGCAAAATAAGAGATTATTATACCGCTGATGACAAGAATTAAAAGGTCGACACCATGCAAGCCACCGCTGACAAAGCAATAGGGCTTTTACTAATGTTGGTCACGATATTGGTTATCTGTGCCGAATGGGGCGTTGTCCTATGGGCTAGTTTCTTGACCCCGCCAATGATGCTTGTCTTGGTTGTAATTTTAACTGTGCAAGTTCGCTTATCGCGCAAGGTTTTTGTCGCCGTGGCTGCATTGCTAAGCATCGCACTCGTTGTGACCAACCCAAACTGGTGGGAGATTATTTTACGGGGTTCAGCAGCAGCAGCTTTTATAGGAGCGTTCTTCGCAGCACTTTCGACGTTGCGCACAGTTGCTGCGACATCACCTGCAATTGAACGCGCGGGCGCATTTCTTGCCGGGCAGCGTCCGGGAAAGCGGTACGGTGCATTAACGATTGGCGGGCAAGCGTTCGCATTGCTTTTAAATTATGGATCGATCCAACTTCTGGGCGCGTTGGCGATGTCCAACGCGAAGGCCGAACCGAACACGGAAATTCGTGGACACCGTATCCGGCGTATGTTGCTGGCGATCCAACGTGCGTTTATATCGACTTTGCCATGGTCTCCGTTGTCATTTGCAATCGCGATTTCGACCACTGTTATTCCCGATACAAGCTGGACACAGGTTCTGGTGCCGGGTCTTGTAACTTCGAGCATCATCGCGGGCATCGGCTGGGCTATGGACAGCATTTTCAAGCCCCGCCTTAGCGTGATGCCGATACGCATTGATCCGCCCGGAACATGGACGGTAATGCTACCTTTGATTGCACTTCTGGCTACTTTAATTATTGGAGTCATAGTTCTGAATGCAGTCACAGACGTTCGCATCGTAGGCTTGGTTGCAGTGCTTGTCCCTGTAATTGCGATTGCTTGGCTGTTCATTCAACACCGGTCAAAGGAACCCCTTATTAGTGTTGCCCGACGCATCAGCACTTATGTCTTGCTAGAATTGCCAACTTACCGTGGAGAGCTGATCTTGCTTATGATGGCAGGATATATAGGGACGGTCGGGTCACAATTATTGGCACCTATTGTGGTAAATGCGGGGTTTGATCTCTCATCGTTGCCAACGTGGCTGATTTTGGTGTCGTTCGTCTGGATTATTCCATTTGCGGGGCAACTCGGTATGAACCCTATTTTGATAGTGACGTTAATCGCACCGTTGATCCCGAGTGCTGCGAGCCTTGGCGTAGATCCCACCGCGTTGGTTGTGGCGCTTACAGCTGGTTGGGCGATGAGCGGTGCGAGTTCGCCATTTACGGCGACAACCTTACTAATCGGATCGTTCGCGGGCATCAGCGCACGACACGTTGGATTGATTTGGAACGGCACCTTCACAATTGTTTGCTGTTTTGTGCTGTCGCTCTGGGTCTTGATCTACGCGTTCATAAACTGAAGGCGGTGTTAGAAGTGGCTTACGTGTTCAGCAAAAAGCGCGAGTGGCCTACGTAAAGTAGAACAGGCAACCATCTGACAGGAGTTATTGTCAAATCTGGTGTTTGAAGGTTGTCGGTCATGCGGCGATCTGGCTGGGGCTGATGGCATACCAGTCACAGAGATCGTAAGATAAGTCCGTCTGGGAAAGGGGAAGCTCGCCCTTCGACCGATTTACGCAACGAAGCCCTCACATTGGCACATTTGATGCCGGTGGTGCGGGAGCCATCCACCTCATCCGCTATGGGCCGTTCATGTCTATCTGGATATACTCGCAATTGACCGCGAATTTTTCTATCTTAGTGATGATTTTGACGTCCGACTTGCCGCGGCAGGGATTCCATATCTCGGCGTTCCGATTGGCAAGCCATTCCTCAAGTATTGGAACAAAAGTTGGTTTCGAGGCGTCGGGGCTTTTTTGTAGCGTTTTATGGGGCAAATTTCGGCAACAATATCGCTGAAGGTGACCGACGCTACGAACCCACGCGGTAGGGCAACTGTTTGAGTTTTCAGTTGAAGGTACGTTATTTGGTTGCAATTTGAATGCAAAAACGGAACCTTAAAGGCTTGAACGTACCTTCGAGTTTGGGCATTAAATGATCGATATTCTAGATGGGCTGAAAGCTGCGCTTTGGCTTATCGTCAGCTTTGATGCCGAACTTTGGGAAATCAGTTTGCGGTCTTTGCAAGTTACTTTGACAGCATTGATCGTGGCGAGTGTGATCGCTATTCCTTTAGGCACTTACCTCGCTGTACAGCGGTTTCGGTATCGGCGGTTTGTCATTTCGTTGATCAACGCGCTGATGGGGCTGCCGCCCGTTGTTATCGGTCTTTTGGTTTACATTTTGCTGTCACGGTCAGGTCCGTTTGGCGTGTTGAACCTATTGTTTACGCCGACGGCGATGATAATCGCGCAGGCGATAATTATTACGCCTGTCATCGCGTCGATTGCACATCAGGCCATGCGTGAGTTGTGGGCGGAATATCATGATCTTTTGATTTCTCTCAACACGACAAAACGGCAGCGAATAATGACTTTGATCCGTGATGGTCGGCGAAATCTTTTGACTGCTGCGCTTGCTGGGTTTGGCCGCGGGATTGGTGAGGTCGGGGCAATTATGATCGTGGGTGGTAACATTGACCATGCGACCCGCGTTCTGACGACCGCGATTGCACTCGAGACAGGCAAAGGGGATTTCGCGCTGGCCCTTGGTCTTGGGTTTGTGTTGATCGGGATTGCGATTGTTGTGAACCTCGCGATCCATACGCTGTCGCGGACCGAGAGGGAGGGCAGGTGGTGAGTGCTAAATTTCCATTGAATCTGAACCAAGTGGTTGTACATAGGCAGGGCAAAACGGTGATTGGTCCTCTTGATTTGCAGCTGAATGCGGATGGGGTCACGATCATCGTGGGCCCCAACGGATCGGGCAAAACCACGCTTCTGCGGGTCATGCATGGGATCGATCGGATTAATGTTGGGCAAGTCAATTGGGCGCAAGATGATCCGGCAAAGCATGCCTTTGTGTTCCAGTCCCCAGTTGTTTTGCGGCGCTCTGTGGCCGAAAATTTGGCCTATCCTTTGCGCCTTTTGAAGGTGCCGAAGGCGGAGGTGGACAGGTCGGTTGCCAAGCAGCTGGCGCGGATTGGACTGCGTGACAAAGCAGAGATATTCGCCACGCGCCTGTCTGGTGGTGAGCGTCAAAAGCTTGCGATTGCGCGCGCCCTTATTCGCAGGCCTGATGTGCTTTTCTTAGACGAGCCTTGTGCCAATTTGGACGGCCATGCGACCCGTGAAATTGAGGCGATATTGCAGGAGGCGTCGGCAGCGGGAACGCGTTTGGTAATGGCGACACATGACATGGGGCAGGCGCGTAGGCTTGCGCAGGATGTTGTGTTTATGCTGAATGGAAAAATACATGAATCAGGCAAGTCAGAGGTGATTTTTGTCCACCCAAAGACAAAAGAACTGGCCGCCTTCCTCAAGGGAGATATTGTCGTATGAAGCGGTTTTTGGTGGCGACGGTTGCATTGCTTTGGGCGCAGGTCGCCGTGGCTGAGGATATTCGCCTCGCGGTGACAACCTCGTTTGATAGCTCGGGACTTGCGGAGGTTTTACTGCCTGCGATCAAGCAAGATCTAGATATGGATTTGCAGCTTTTGGTCGTCGGCACCGGACAGGCGTTGAAGCTTGGTGAAGCAGGGGATGTGGACGCTATTTTGGTGCATTCCAAGGCTGCAGAGGAGGCGTTTGTCGTGGCGGGTCACGGCACGCATCGGCGCGAGATCATGTATAACGATTTTGTGGTGATTGGCCCAATGGCCGACTTGGCTGACATTAGTGATGGCAGCAGTGCTTCGGATGCTTTGGCGCGGATAGCTGACGTTGAGGCGCCGTTTGTCAGCCGTGGCGATGATAGCGGGACACATAAAGCCGAGCTAGCGATTTGGGCCAGTGCGGGTCTGAGCGCCGATACGTTTGGCCCGTGGTATCGTTCGGTCGGGGCAGGCATGGGGGCAGCGCTGAATACGGCGGCAGGCATGAACGCTTACGTGGTGTCCGACCGCGCAAGCTGGTTGAATTTCGGAAATAAAGGCGATTTGGCGCTGCTCTATGCGGGCGATCCTGCGCTGTTTAACCAATATGCGTTCTTGCCCGTCAATCCCGAAAAGAGCCCGCAGGTGCGCAATGATCTGGCGATGCAGCTCGAGGATTGGCTGACCAGTCCACGCGCGGCGGACTTGATCAACGGGTATATGATTAACGGTGAAACGCTCTTTGTTTTTAACGCAGTGACGGAATAATCAGTGGTGGTGCGGCTCTTCGTCAAGGTGGCCGTGCACGGCAAACTGCATGATGTCAGCGTCTTGTGATTCAATCATCCGGAAGCTCTCGCGCAGACCTGCAGGGGTCAATTCGCGGGTGACGGTTAACAGCGTATTGGGCGCGTGATCGATGCAAAGCTCGGCCATTTGGTCGATCTCTTCTAACGCAGTCCCGAGAGCCGCCTCGATAGACGGCGCGCCGTAGATGTCTACAAAGTGCTGCGCTAACAGTTGGGCAATTACGTCGCGTTCTTGCGGCTCGATTTGGGTGACGGCGACACAGCTGACGCGCCCAAATGTCTCAACGCCCATCCAGCCGTTTGTGAAGGCTTGCCGCGCCTTGCCGACGAGGTCTGCCTCGCCCCAGTTTGAAAATTCAAAGCCGCCAGAAATGCACCATTCACCTGTGCGGGCAGGGTTGTGGAATACGCGTTGGTCGCTTTCGTCAAAATGGATTGCGCGGGCAAGTTTCATGTGGGCCTCGTGAGGTTTGCGGTCAGGGGGACCAATGTAGTGTTGCCTGCGACTTTTAGCAAAAGCCCCATGGATTCGTCCACGCCGATATAGGTGCCTGCTTGCCCTGCGGCGGTGATTTTGCCATCCAAGCCGTGTGCGAGGCCGACCCATTCGCGGTGCAGTTGTTTGGTGCCGCCGTCGGCCCAAGCGTTGATGCCGGCAAGGGTATGGCGCACCCATGCTTCAAGCAGGTTCGCGGCATCAACATCCGCGCAGCCCTCGGCGTATAGCGCTGTCATATCGGGTGTCAGACCCGTCTCGTCGCTGGCGGGCCAAAGGGAGAGGGTGAGTTCAATCACAACCCAGTCAGGCATGTCGTCGATTGTGTCGGAGGCCGCCATGCGCAGCGCCCCGCAGATGCCGCCGTTTACATAGATCGTGCCGCCCCAACCCAGATGCACGCCGACCTCAGGTGGGGCCAAAGTGCCAAGCGCGTTTTGAAACCCGACGCCGCAGATCGGCAAAATTGCAGCCGCTTGCGCAAGCGGCACATCGGGCGCAAAGACGATGGCCGCGCGCAATGTGTCGGTAGCCAGGTCGTGGATCACAAGCCCTGCGTCGCAGCCTTCGCTCGCGGCGGCAATGGCCAAGGCGAAGGGATCACCGCCTTGCGCGTCTTGCGCCGAAAACAGGGGAGGCAGCGTAACGGGTGTCATGCATGCCCCTGTGCGATGAGGTCTTTGGCCACGGAGCGGAAGACCTTTGCCTGTGGGCTGTCGGGTTTGGAGACAACGATGGGTGCGCCACCGTCAGCCGCCAGTCGGATATCCATATGCAGTGGGATTTCTGCAAGCAACGGCACGCCCAGCTTTTTGGCCTCTGCAGCAACGCCCCCATGCCCGAACATGTGCTCTTCGTGGCCGCACTTTGAGCAGATATGCGTCGACATATTTTCGATCATACCAATGATTGGCGTGCCAAGTTGGTTGAACATATCGATCCCTTTGCGGGCATCAAGCAAGGCGATGTCTTGTGGGGTCGAGACGATGATCGCGCCGTTCAGGTCGGTCTTTTGCGCAAGTGTCATTTGCACGTCGCCGGTGCCAGGTGGTAGATCAACGATCAGCACGTCAAGCGCGCCCCATTGCACTTGGGTCAGCATTTGTTGCAACGCCCCCATGAGCATCGGACCGCGCCAAACGACGGCTTGGTCTTCGTTGGTCATCAGGCCGAGCGACATCATTGTCACGCCAAAGTTGCGCATCGGCAGGATGATTTTGCCGTCAGGGGAGGCGGGCCGTCCTGAGACGCCAAGCATGCGGGGCTGCGAGGGGCCGTAGACATCAGCGTCAAGCAGGCCAACGCGCCGCCCTTCGGCGGCAAGCGCACAGGCGAGGTTAGAGGCGACGGTGGATTTGCCGACGCCGCCTTTGCCTGATGCCACGGCAATGATCCGGTCAACGCCTGCGATTTTCTGCGGGCCAGAAGGTTCGGATTTGCGTGATGGTTTGAGATCAGGTGGTGCCTTGGAAGTGCTGTGGGCGGTCAAAACGATCGCGACTTTAGAGACGCCGTCCAGTGCCTTGATCTGCGCCTCGGCGTCATCCTTGAGCGCGGTATAGGCGTCGGCGTGACTGCCGCTGACCTCCATCACAAAGCGCACAGCACTGTCGTTGACCGTTAGCGCCTTGACGATGCCAGCCTCAACGATAGACGACCCGCTAATCGGGTCTTTGACGCCTGCAAGGATGCCAAGCACGGATTCTCTAGTGACGGTCACGTTAGGATTGCCCTTCGATTGCGCCAGTCACGACGTGTTCCATATCAAGCTCGTCGATCGTGAGGACCATTTTGGCCTCAAACTTGCGGCCGGATGTGTCGCCTGCATTGCGCAATGCCTCTTCGATGGCTTGCTGCGAGGTGACGCCAACCTGCTTGAGGAATTTGCGCATCGACATGTTGAAGTCTTCGCTCATTGTCGTGTCTCCATGATTTCGTGTTGTTGGCCGGATTGGCCCTAATGATCCTTGCGCTTTGACAGATAGTCATCTGTTGTGCGCGGGCGGGGGCGTTCGCCGCCTGCAAAGGGG
>TARA_B110000211_G_scaffold166967_1_pt1 | contig 11066 bp, 14 predicted proteins | sample TARA_B110000211 | Tara Oceans TARA_B110000211 (sample SAMEA4397516) | marine metagenome | biome: Polar Biome; feature: [DCM] deep chlorophyll maximum layer (ENVO:01000326); material: water (ENVO:00002006), including particulate matter (ENVO:01000060) such as... | depth 30 m
TTTGTATTCTTAGCATGTCCACCTGTTTTCCAGACAATCTCATTACGGAAATTCTTCTCACCAAATATATCATCTAGAAGAAACCTTACCCAATGACTGTTTTTAGGTTCAATATGTACCACAATATTCCCATTATCTTTGAGAATGGAGTGACACAAGCTTAGTCTTGGGCGTAGAAATTCTTCTGCATAAATCTTCATAGACTTCCACTTATCATTATAATCACCGAAATCTCTTCCAGTGTTATATGGTGGGTCTATGTAGATCAGGTCACATTTTATGTCCCTCACTATTTTTAAGTTATTGCCGATTTGATACTGATTCATATACTTCTTCTAATACCTCTACTGCACGCCCAACATACTGACCCCAAACTTTTTTGGGAACATTATTGTACAAGTAGCCGGGACGCTTGGGGTCTTCAAGTGCTTCTGCTGGAATTGCAACCATATCCCACTTTTCAACATTGGTATATTCTTCTATTGGACGACTCGTATCTTCATACTTATCTAGTCGAGATGCTTTATTTCCAAGTGGACGGGAAATCAAAAGGACATCAAATTCACCTGTTGAGTATGATACATGTCCCGTAGTACTTGCATCTCCAACATTCTTTGCAGATTTCCTACGAGTCTGTTCTAGATGAAATGTTTTCACACGAACTTTTGATTGGACTTTCATTCCAACATCATCTAATGAAATCAAGTCAAATCCACTAGCATCTGGATCAATATCGCCATCCAATCGCCGGCCGACAACAATAGACGTTTTTTCATTGATGAAATCACGCTGTACAGATTCGTTCATGTCACCAGACATCTTTCCCAATTCTTTCACCATATGCTGTTGTACAAGATATTCACTTGTCTCTTCCAAATATTCCAAAAAATTCTTCATAATACATATTTCCTTCTTTTCTCATTTCCCATAATAATTATTATACAGGTATTTGATGAGGTTGTCAACTCTTTATACAACATAATTTAAACCATCATACCGTAGCATTCGTTTTATCACCATTGAATACAGTTCGTGTTCTACTTCGTGAATGCTATCTTCTAGGTCAGCAAGAGTATATATTGATGGAATGTACACAGCCTTCTGTGCGATGATACTACCAGTGTCTATACCTTCATCAACATAGTGCACTGTTACACCTGTATACTTTACACCATAATCGTATGCTTGTTTGATAGCGTCAAGTCCAGAGAATGATGGTAACAGACTTGGGTGTATGTTGATTATGCGTTCACGAAATTTGTTTACAAAATCCGGTGGTAGTATTCTCATAAATCCAGCGAGTATAACCAATGCAGTGTTGTTTGGTATTGCGTTTATCCATTCTTTTTTCTTTGTTACAACATGATAATGTATGTCCGCATTCTTGGCTCTTTGAATTGCATATGCATTTGGATTATCCGTGATGAGCATATCTATCTTAATATGTGCATCAATGAGTGCTTGTAGATTTGTACCATTACCTGATGCAAAGCATACAATTGGTAAAAATTGTGTGGCAGATGTTCCTCTAAAAAATGCCTTATGAAATTTCACTACACACCTACCATCCCATTATCATCTTTGTTTCTTCGGACACACTGTCTATGGTAAATGGTGGATCGAATGTGGTAATAACATTGACCACGCTCACATTATCTACCATTCCTGCTTGTCGTATGCCATTAACAATCTCATCAGAAAATGGACAGAATGCAGATGTCAGTGTATGTGTGATGTCTACGATATCTTTATTGGTTTCTATATTGTATATCAACCCCAAGTCATATATGTTGACACTAATTTCAGGGTCGTATACTTCTTTTAGATTGCGTATGATGTGGTCAGTGTCAATCATTATCTAACATTCCTGCTTGTCGTGCGAATCTTCAAGTATGGTGAAGGTAGAAATAGTTGATTCCGTTGTTGCATCAACTTTAGTATAAAGGTCAATGAATGAAGCTTTGGTATCATCATCAAATCTATTTACGCACATTTCTATTGCAGTCATACGGTCATCAAAAATTGCATGTGCTTTTACAATATGGTCAAGGCGTCGAGTTGAAATAACTTCATCAACTCCGCCATCATAGAAAGTTTTGCGAATGACCTCAGCCCATGTGACTAGGTTCGCAGCAAATTCGTTATCAACATTACCATATTTTAACATTGAACCGATTACAATTTTCTTTTCAATTGCAGCAGTAGGATATGGTTGTTCCAATGTAATTGCGAATCGTTCTAGAAATGCTTCATTCAAAATGTTAGTTCCGATAAATCGTCCATCCTCTGAACCTTTACCTTTAGTATTGGCAGTTGCCATTACATTGAAACCAGGCTTCGCAGTAATCCATTTGTTAATCTTTTTAAGAAATACACCTTTACCTTCCAGCACAGGTTGTAGTGCAAGTAGTTTGTTTGAACCTAAATCACATTCATCAAGTAGTAATGTGCAACCACGTTCCATCGCTTCAATAACAGGGCCAGGTACGAATTTTGTTTCACCACCAACTAATCGAAAACCACCAAGCAGATCATCTTCATCTGTTTCAATAGTGATGTTCACACGAATCAATTCTTTTTTAAGTTCCGCATGAATCTGTTCAATCATTAATGTTTTACCATTACCTGATAGACCAGTAACAAACACAGGATAGAACAATTCTGACTTGATGATTTTCTTTAGCGGAGAATAATTACCCCATGCGACAAACCCATCAAATTCAGTTGGTACTAAATTCTGAATATTCATATTGGATGCGATTAAATTTATTGTGGCCTCTTGAGCAATTGGTGCCGGTGTTGGTGTTGGTGTTACAACTGATGTTGGTTTATCATCCATACTGGGTAATTTGAACATGTTGTATCCAACTTTACATCGAGTCAAGAACCAAGTTGGTACAGGCATATCCGCAAGGTTTGCGGCGTGGCGAACCTGTTGCTTGTTAATGGTTGCATTATGTCCGTACAACTCAGATGCGCAGACAACGAACTTTAGTTTCTTTGGTGTAAGTTTCATTCGATAACCTTAATTAATCACTATAGGTACATTATACTAAAACAAGGGGCATCTGTATACCCTTTTCCCATACCGTTTTTGTATGGGAGGTATATGATTTTACGATACCATTTCAACGAATTTGTTCAGCATCACTCGACTTTGAATACGATTTTTAGCAGATTTTGCAAAAGCATTCTTTAATTTTGACTTTGATGCGCCAATCAATGTATCATCTAATCCAAGGTCAGTATTTATTTCTAGTTGTTCACCGCCTGGCATTATATAATATCCATCATACCCATGTGATTTTTTTATTACCAACACCTTATCTTTTTTAATAGCATTTCTAGCTTTGTTGATTGTGTCAACAGTACTTTCTAAACCAAGAATACGATACCATTCTGAATGTCCGATATTGCCACGGCGACCTGTTCCAGCAATAAAAAATCCAATAACATTCATATCTGGCACACGATTTTTGAATGCCTTTAGAAGTGTTTCCGTTAGATTTCTACTAAGTTCAGACCATGTGCCGTATATTGCGTTGACCTCATATTGTTTATTGTTGATTGGATCAACAATCAAATTGTCTTTACTGAATGAGCGAACATAATCTTGTCCGTCATCATCATATTTTGGTTCAGTGTGTTTCCAATAGTCATGTACGCCTTCAAGATTGTTTGCTTCACCATCAGTTAGAAAAATGGTATTCAGTTTTTGTACACCAGTTTGTTTCTTAAATTTTGGTGCGTAATCCATAAGAGCAATAATAGATTCATTCAATGGTGTGTTGCTTAAATTGTATTGCATGGGGAATTCTGTTGGAAACCCTGTATAGTTATAGTTCTCATAATAATTACTCAGTCGCTTGACAATCATCCAAAGATAATGCGTCATGGATTCCTCTTCAGCTGAACTCATGCGACTAGAAAAGAAATTCAAAAGACTAGTTGATTCTGATATTGCAACATCACCATATTTTGGTTCAACATATTTTAATCTACTTTCATCATCTACACGGCGATTGTATGCTTGAGTAAATGCCAAAACTTCGAATGGAATTTGAGTGCGGCGACAGAACCATACCAACTGCAACAATTGATGAAAAACACCAAGCAGTTGATTTTGCATTGAACCAGACCAATCAACAATTATAATCATACCATGGCTTGTTGCGCCTGGTAATGTAGTGACCTTTTTAAACAAATCATCATTGTACTTGTATGTGTGCAATTTGCTCATATTCAGTGTGCCGGTCTTAGCAGTAGCTGCCCGTGCATATTGGTCAGCAGACTTTTTCATCTCAAATTCTTTGACCATGTAAGAAACAGACTTCTTTGAATCGTTCTTGTATGATTTAATTTCTTTTGCAGAATTTTCAATCCATAAATTATCCGGCAGCGTACTTATTTTATTATAATGACCTGTCAAATCTTCAATGACTTTTTTATAGTCAACAATCATATTTTCAGATTTGATTTTAGGAATATTGGCATACACCTTTTCTTTGGCATTCATGTCGGATAAATCTTTTACTGACTCATTAGCAGCCTTGTCAGTTTTAGATTCAGGCGTATATGGTTTATTAGAATTGTTAGAATCATCGTTATCATCATCATCTGATTCATCTGATTCGGAAGTATTTTCATTGTTTGATGATTGCTCGCCAGACTCAGATGAATTGCCAGAATCATTGTTATCATCATCACTATCACTATCACTATCATCATTATCTGGTGAATCGCTCTGCTCTGGATTATCTTGCATATACTGTTGCAAATCAGCAGCAAGACTTATCACTTGCTCTTCGGTTTGAAGTGCAGATGTGCGATTTACAAATACTGATTCCGCATCAGTAAATTTGATATTAGGAATACCTTTGAAATACAAATTGATGCGGTCAATAAGATTTTGTTCTTGTGGATCAGTATCACCAATACCAAAAAAATCACGAGATGCGAGTGCGGCGTAACCTTTATTAAATAGATTGACTGAGCCAGGATATTTGCTCTTTACAAATTTCTCAATACGTGCATCCTCTAACACATTGATAAAATCTTTACGGATATTAAGCTCAGCTGATTTAGTCAAAAGTTCCATAGAAGTCCAAAGAGCATGGCCGATTTCGTGGCATACCATAAGCTCCTCTTCATCTTTAGTGATATCATCTTTCCAGATGGGCAAACCCAACTCGCGGGTTTTGATGTTAAAATATGCTGTCTGCATAGACTTAGAGACAACGTGGATATCTTCGTTTGCGAGTAACTTCGCGATAGTTGATTTATTTTTCATCATGTATACATTATACGATATGCAATGACGCTTGTATACCCTTTTTTCATACCGTGTTGGTATGGAAGGTAGATGATTTTGGTATGACCTAAGTCATTGATTTTGTTAGCAGCGACCGTATCGTGAACATGCATACGCCTGATTCTGTGCCTTGCGTTGTTCAGCAGCCCTACGGTCAGATAAGCCACGTTCACATGAAGAGCGCACGCCAGTGTTTGTGATATTACCACATTGACCTACATTGGTATTTTGATAAATTACAGTAGTAGTCTTGGGCTGGTCCATATTTTGACCAACAGCACTTCCCGCCATTGTACCCAATAATACACCAATACCAGTTGTTATCAATCTACCATCACCAGAACCGATTTGGCTACCAATTATTCCTCCAGCACCTGCACCCAACAATCCGCCTTTTTGTTGGTTGGTTGGATTACATCCAGATAACAATACTACCAAGAACCAAAATATGATAATGACGGACACCATTGGAAACACACTCGCACAACCAGTCAAAAATTTATTCAAAGTCTTTTCCTTATTTTTCATCATTAAACAATGATAACACAAAAAATGTGTATTGTCAATGAGTTTATTATTTGTCCCATGATTTAATGGCACTAAAATTATTGAATGAAAATTCCATGCGGTCAACCAATTTTACTGCATTACCGGATACTCTATCAATTGCAACATACCCTTCTGGGTTTGTGACCTTAAATCCATTACTAGTTTTGATAAATGTATCGGACAATCCTTTTACACTATTCAGCTTCTTTATAATCATCATCTTTGCTTCGACTAATAGATTTTGAAAAGTGATAACCTGTATAAGATTACGTGTATTTTTACTCACTTCACGCACGTATTCTTTTTGGAGGTTGGTGTATTTCTCTTTACCCTTGTCGCTCTTTACTTTATCAATCTGTTTCTGAATAGATTTAAACACCCATTCTTCATAACCTTTTGCATGTGCTGCGGGATTGCTGATAATTTCACCAGCACGCACTTTACTGTTGTTATAGGTTTTGAGTGATGCATTAGCTAATACACCTGACATACTATCTTGTAATCTCAGAAATGAAGTCAGTTGCCCAGAATTAATCTTTTGAAATGTGCTACCCGTCTTGCTAAGTACATTTGTTATCGCAACTGTTTCTTTTTCAGTGAATGTTGCTTTACCTGATACATCTTTGTATGTTGCGTCATCCATCCACACAGTACTAGGTTTACTCAAATTACTGATATTGACTCCAAACGATGCCTGCATGTCCGCCAGCGTCTCACCACTGTACGTTGTGTGCCAAACAATACCAATGTTCGACTTATTAATTTTCTTACCAAAATCGCTATTCACGGGGACAGCATAGACAATCGTGTTTGGTTGAAAAGTGTAATATTTCTCACCATCGATAGTGGTTGTCTCTACATCATCTGTAAACATCAAGTCACCTTGCAATACTACCTTGATACCTAATTTGGATAATTCTGCAAGTGCTACTTTGAATTTGGAATTTAATGTGCCAGACAGGTCATCATCAATCTCTGCATTTGTTTTGTATAGTTTAGGATTGACATTGAATACACTTTTCTTAGCAACAAAGAATTTACCATCATCAGGATCAATACCAGCAAATATTGCCGGTGCACCATCCCATTTGACAGTCATATTCACACTGCTACGAGAATTACCAGCCATCATATCTCTTAGTGATCTAAGAAAATTGATTGCAGCACGTCCACCCGTTACACCATAGTTAAGGATTTCATCCTCTAGATGTTCCAAATGAAGGTTCTTGCCGCCTTTGTCTTCGTTTAATATTTCAGAGAAAGATTTCATATGACTATTTATAAATCCTAAATACATAACATGAAGTATAATGCAAAATGTAATGGTTTGTGTTGTCACATCGCATTTGCGTTTGATACTTCGCCGTGTCTGTTATCTGAAAAATCAACTTGTAAACAATGCGACAGAACTTATAAACAAATTGTACAAGCAGATCATACAGAAAACCCTTTATACTTACCAAAACTGGTATTGTCAAAAACAGGCACATCATCTTGACCAGAATCAGCTAGGTCTTCTTGTTGTTCTTGACTTATATCAAATAGTTTCATCTTTGCTCGATCTATACCAATCACAAATCTTTTGTTTATGGTTGGGTCATTATACCTATTCTTTAATTGCTTGATTGCAATTTGATTCATTTCTTCTAGTTCTTCATTAGAGATAAGTGCAAACATCAAATCTGCTGTTGCAGGCAAACCAAAACTTTCTGATGTATCTTCTAATCCAACATCACTATTAGAATAACCTGACCTAGTAGTTTGAGTAGCAGACATAATAGGAACATTAGTTTCAACTGCAAGACCACGAAGTTCTTCTGCAATTGATTTAATATAAGTGTATGAATTTGCGTTACCGTTTGCCTTGATACGTGATGATGCACAAATGTTCAAATAGTCAATAAAGATTATATCCGGCTTGAATGATTTTTTGATTGCCAATTCTTTAATCAATCCACGAAAATGATTACTGTGTGCAGAAGCGGTAGGATATTCTTTGATAACCAAATGACCTTTTGTATTTTTTATAATGTCGTCTATCTTGTTATCATACATCTTTTTTGGCAGTTGATGCAAATCATCAATAGATATATTCATAAGGTTTGCATCGATACGTTCTGCAATGCGCTCCTCTGCCATTTCCATTGTGATATAAAGAACACTTCTGTTCTGACTCAAACAGTTTGCTGCCATATGACACATGAATAATGATTTACCTACACCAGTGCCTGCAAGTGCAATGTTTAATGTTTTTTGTGGCAACCCACCCTTAGTTATTTTGTTAAAGAATTCCAAGTCAAATGGAATTTTGTTTTCTACTTTGTGATAAAACTCAAAACGTTCGTCTGTGTCAGAAAGATAGTCATGCCCAACACGATTATCAAAACCAACAGCCAGGGCCTCTGTAAGAATGCTAGGTATAGCATCTGGGCCTCTTGATTTATCTTTTCCATCAATGATTCTAATTCCATCCACAATCGCATTATATACCGCCTTATCTTTACAAAATTGTTCTGTTGTTTCTACTAACCAATCAAAATTTACATCATCATCTTTTTGTAAATTTTTAACTACTTCTACTATTCTTTTGAAATCATCTTCATTCAAATCCTTACGACTATTTAATTCAACCTCAATAGAATTCTTATTGGGTAATGAATTATACTTTTCTACAAATTTCTGAATCTCTTCAAATATTATGCGTTCAATTCTGTCAGAGAAATAGTCACCTCTGATGAAGGGTAACACCTTGCGAGCATATTGTTCATTATTGATTAGGTTCGTTAGTGTCGTTTGTTCTATAGTGGCCAATATTAAATTCCTTATGATACAATGTTAACAATAACTCTATCATCTATAAGTGTAACACAAATAATACTCAAATGTCAATAGTTATGCATCATCATTCGATTTATTTTGTTCATCTATAAGTTCAACCAAAATATCACCAATCAAATTCATAAAATCCTCACGAAAATATTCTTGTTTATGTCCATTATTATCTACTATATCATATTCAAACTTAAAGTTTAGGGTGCCATCAGGATTTTCTTTCTCGGCAGCACTTACTTTTCCATATTTGTATATTACTCCTTGATACCTTCCTGCTTCTGGAGTCAATCCAATATATGTTTGTTCATCAAACTCCGAAGTTCCATTTTCAAGGTCTTTAATCTTTCTATTTACAAACTGATATTTTTCTTTAATTTCCGACATCATTAAGCATCCATTCTAAATATATTTCTTCGTGTAGTATGGCATATCCATCGCTATCACCATACGTTTTGATGTGCGTGTATACCTTTTTTGGTGCATGAATTTCCACTTGGTTCTTCCACCATTCTACTGGCCTTCTAGTCACATGTGCATTTGAGCCATCCGACAGTATCGCCTTTGCCTCATTGTTTGCAATACCTAGATACACGAACCGTTCTGCTCGCGAGAATATCTGATAAATCACTTCTGGAATTTGTTCTTCTGGTATATGTTCCATTACATCAGATGAAAATACACCATGAAATGTGCCATCAGGAAGTTTATTATACTCTGGTATTGCAGGGTCATATAATGTAGGAATAGGCCAAGACCAATCGTTGACATCATACACATTTCCCTTACCGCAACCAAAGTCGAGTAAAGTTTCTGATTTTGTATCTGTTATTAGGTCATCTATGTGAAGTTTATGGAACTTTAAAGCTCCACCATTTCCATAATCATTTTTTTCTTTGTGAAATTTCTTGTATTCCTCAATCCACCAATTACTCATTAAACAATTCCTTTATTTCTCCAATACATTCTTTACTAAAATCCTATGCTTTCACCACATCCACAAGTTGATTTTACTTTTGGATTATCAATTATAAAACTCTGTGAAAATAAAGTATTTTGAAAATCTAACGTAGAATCTTGAAGATACATTATACTAAAAGAATCAGTAACAGCACCCTCTCCTATGTCAACATCGTCATCTTCTCTATTTGTCACATCAAAATTGTATTTGAATCCAGTGCAACCACCTCCTTGTAATTCAACACGAAATACACTGCCTTCAGGTTGTGCTTGAAGACCTAAATCACCGTGCAATATCAAATCAATTCTATCTAGAGCTGTTTGTGTTACATTCATCGATTTCTCTCCAATCTTGACTGTTTTTGTATTTAGATTCTAAAAAAATATGCCAACGTTCTAGTTCTGTTTGGCACTCATAATTCCAACGAGCAAAAATATCATTATGTCGTTGCAACTCTTCCCATTCAGATTGGTCATACATAGAAATTACTCCTTTGATGCAATAATAATATTATATCAAAAAATAATATACTTTGTCAAGACATTTTGGGTTTTATTGTAATAAAAATGCCCCTTGCGGGGCATTAGATATATTATGGGTGTTGAGTTATTGTGGGCCCTCTTGCATTTGTTGGAATTTTTTCATTGGACCTTCTTCCTATTAACTCTAACATATACTTATGATTTTCAGAAATTGGTTCTATCCTTTCTACACTTCTTTCTTGTTTTTGAAAGTTTTGCATTTTTTGGAGCCTATTACGTGATTTTTTCATTTTATCTTCCTTATGAAGTGATAGTTTTTTATTCATGTTTTTTGAGTTAACAGGTTTTTTTATCATATTTCTCCTTTTAAACTAATTTTTTTACATTATTTACTTGTCTACCAGAGACTTTAGTTTTTCTACCGCCCTCGAGTCCTTTATTTGCACCATACCACGCGCTCCAATTCCCAGCTCTCACTGCGGCATTGAGAGAGAATCTAATTTGATTTCTGACACCCTCTAGTGTGTTATCATTCCTTAAAATTCTGCCTGTTGTTTTTTCATATTCATTACCGAGTCCACCACCTGTAAACAACTGATATGGACCATAACTAGCCTCATATCCACCATCATTGCCGCCCTTACTGGCAGACCTTTTTATACCTGATTGATAACTACCAGCACCCTCTGAACGAAATACTCTGATTGCGGCATTGGCATCCATTCCTCTAAGATTTGCTTCCTCTCTAATCATATCCTCAATTTCTGATTGTTTCAAATCTGCTGGATAACCAGGCCTTGAACGATTATTACGTATTTCTCCTGGCGTATCTACTGGTGTTGTTCTTTGTCTTTCGCCTGACTGTTCAGGATTTCCTTGTTGAATAGGCGCAGGTTCATCATTGGCCCCAGTAGGTAATTTTCTTTCAATAGAA
>TARA_B110000211_G_scaffold234518_1_pt1 | contig 11048 bp, 9 predicted proteins | sample TARA_B110000211 | Tara Oceans TARA_B110000211 (sample SAMEA4397516) | marine metagenome | biome: Polar Biome; feature: [DCM] deep chlorophyll maximum layer (ENVO:01000326); material: water (ENVO:00002006), including particulate matter (ENVO:01000060) such as... | depth 30 m
ATGTAATTTTTTCTGATCAAAAATATTTAATAATTTTAATTTTTCTAAAGTAGCAATAGTTGGACAAGTAATTTTATAAACTTTTTTTCCAAAAAACTTCCAATATATTTTTCTAAATAAATTTAACTTTGGAAGTCCAGATATTCTAATTACTAATTTTGTCTTACTTTGTATAAGCGTAATAACAGTAAGTGGCAATGAAACTATTAAATGTGCTATCAAATAATCTGGTTGGTCTTTTTTTAATAAACGTACCAATCTAAAGAAGCTAAAAAAAAAATGAAAAGTTGGGTAAATCTACTTCTTAAAAAACTACCCTTTGGTAGTTTATTAATAATGCTTTTTTTATATAACTTAATTATTTTTATATCTTTGGTCTTTTCTGGGATTTGTTCCCACTCACCAACCGAGTCAATAATTGATAAGTCTACATTTTTTTCACTATAATCTTTTATTGCCTCTATTGATTTAATTACTGATGTTACTGTGGCAATCTTAGATAAAAAAGGTGACCAATAATAAATTTTCATAATTAATATTATCTAGTTAACGTAATTTTTTTTGTTATCAATTTTTATCAAAGACTACTTTGATTATATGCCTTCATAATTTCATACGTTTTTTTTAAGCCAGATTGAATGTTATGTTTTGGCTCCCAGTCTATAATTTTTTTTATTTTTGATATGTCTGTTACAAATTCCATGGGTCCAGAAACTTTTTTATTTTCAGATATAATTTTTTTTTTTGATAAATTTGATATTATATTACACATATCCTTTATGGATGACATTTTTCCAGAACCCAAATTGATTGTTCCCCGAAAATTAGAATCTATTAATTTAAGAACTGCATCTGCTGCATCTTCAGTAAAAATAAAATCTCTTTTAGGCTCATCACTCCATATTTTAACTTCTTCTTTTGTAAAAACATCTTGCATAATAGTTGGCACTAGGTCTGGTCTCCTTAGCTTGGTATATCCATATATATTGCTCAACCTTACAATTATTGATGGAATTGAATTACCAAAATATTGAACTATTTGCTCTGATAAATATTTACTAAATACATATTTATTAATATATGGATTAATTTCTTGTGTTTCATCTACTGGTAATATTAATTTTTTTTGGTCATACAGTAGTATTGTTGTAAAGCACATAAACTTTTTTACTTTTCTTTCTGCAAAATAAGACAAGGCTTGATTAAGAGGATAAACATTTAGATCTATTCCCATATTAGTACTTAGGTTAATCTCATGATGGTTAGAACTTCCTATCAAAAAAATTACTTTATCAAAATCAACTTCATCTAGTTTATTTATTTCATTCAGACTATTCAGCTGAATGTGTTCATTTTTACATTCTTTAGGTGGTAATGTTCTTCCTACAGAAATGATTTTTGGATTTTTTGAAAGAATAACAGGGCCAAAGAAACCACTACCTCCAAATAATAAAGTTTTTTTCATTTAAGTTTCATTCTTTTGTGATAAATATCTCTTATTCCATCTTTTAATTTTATTGCTGTAAACTCTGGAAAATATTTTACCATATTTGAAATTTCAATATCTTTTCGCATTTGACCATTTGGTTTAGTATTATCATATTCAACTAATAAACCTGGAGCATCACAAGCTTCAAGTGCTATTTTTGCAATATGGTCTATTGAATAATTTTCATTTGTAGCAATATTCATATTAAAAAACTTTTTTTTTGATAACATTATACTTATTATTTTAGCAACATCTTTCGCGTGCATAAACTGTCTATATGGGGTGCCGTCCCCAAATAATGTTATTTTATCTTTTTTTTTAATTTTGGCTTCAATAATTTTTTCAATTAATGCTCCCACAAAATGTCCCTTAATTGCATCAAATTTATCAAATTCACCATATAGATTACAGGGTATAATATAGTTATAATTCGTCTTAAATTTTTTATTATACATATCGATATGTATTGCCATACATCTTTTTGCATAGGAATAAGAAAAAAGATCTTTGTGTGGTGCTCCACTTAAAAGTTCAGATTCTTTTATTGGATATTCGTTAATATTATCAGGATAAATACAAGAACTTAATATACCTAAAAAATTTTCTACATTATTTGCAAAACTTTCTTTTAAAACAAAAGTGTTCATTAATATATTTTCTTCAAAATATTTTACAGGTTCTTCAATATTGTGGTGTACGCCTCCAACTATTGCAGCTAAATGAATAACTTTTTTAGGCTTTACATCTAAAAACATTTTTTTAACTTCTGTTAAATCTAATAAATTGTAGTCTTTTGATGATACATATTTTGCATCTGGCAATATTTGTTTTAAATATGTGCCAATTAAACCTGTACCACCAGTCACTAATATTTCATTCATAAAATTCTATTTTTTATTAGCAGTAAAAATATAACCTATCGGATATATTTTTTTTGGATTAGTTTTCATCATAAAAATAAGAAATTCATCTAATAATATTACTAAAATCATCAGTAATTGATAAACACCAGGTATATATTTAATAACACCTCTTAAAAGAGAAAGACAAGCCAAAAAAGGGCCAAAGCCCAACTCTCTAATTTTTATATTTCTAAAATTGCCTTTTTTCAAAATTTTTTGAAGTTGTGTTTTAGTGAATCTATTATAATCGTCTGGTGCACCATGAATTCTGTAAATAAATGGTGTTGAACCTATTATTTGTCCTTTTGGAACTAATAACAAATTTAAATTCTTAATTGCTAGCTCAATTTCACTTATGTGTTCAAGTACATTAAAAATTATTATGTTGTCATATTTTTTTTTGTGTAAAAGTTTTTTAACAAGATTAATTTTTATAAATGACTTTTCTTTATTGTCTATATTTGAATAAAATACTTTACAATTTTTAGAGCATATATTTAAAAAATTTCTATCGACTTTACAGTTTGCTCCAAACTCTAATGAATTGCCATTAACTTTATACTTCTTAAACTCTTCATTTTGTAAGTTTCTGAGAACACTGTTATTTGAAAATAGTAACTTTATATAATTCATAATTTACTATTTTATAGAAATTTTTTTAATTTTTTTTGCATCACAAAATAATCTAATTTAATTTTTGTTAGCAAAAAATTAATAATTGCTAAAACATTTAATAATTTAATTTTTAATTTTGTATTGTATGCATAATCCTTATTGATAAATCAATCAAATTCAACATTTGAAACAGTAAAATTTTTTAGAAAAATATTTTATGTCAATTTCAATATGGTTTTGTGTATTGGAGTAATACTATAATAACAATAGTAATTATATTAAACGATTATCCAAGAAATTCAAAATAAATATACCTCTAGATCAAGCATCTTTAAAGTTGTGGATAATGTCATTAATAAGAAACACTTTGTTAAGGAAAAAGTAAAAATGATAAGAGAAAACACAACCTACATCCTACTTTCCTAACTATTAAAGAGTTTGAAAAATGTGTAAAAGTATTTGAAAGGTTTTAAACATCACAAATACTAGATTGATGTTCTATATTTTGGGTATTGTGTCTATTGATTTTTTCATTGGAAGAATTAATGGATTTAAAGTCGTGTCCGATAAATAAATGGGAATGCTGATAATAAAAAAATTCTAAAACTAAATAAATTGTTTGTAAATTTTTACCGTCTTATCTGTACATTGTTCCCAAGTAAAATTTTTTGATCTTTTAATAGAAGAGGCAGAAAGTTCTTTTAATTTTGATTTTGAATCAATTAAATTTTCAATTTGAAATTTAAAATCTTCAATATCAAAAGGATCAAAATAAGTAACACAATCTTCAGCTATTTCTTTGAATATTCGATTGTTAGAGCATAAGACAGGGCAACCAAAAGACATAGCCTCTAGCATAGGTAATCCAAATCCCTCAAAAATTGATGGAAATATAAATAATTCAGCGTTTTTATAATAATTAGAAAGTGATTGATCATCACCGCTCACAGTAATAAATTTATTTTCTAATTGTAGTTTTGATATCGTCAGTTTTTCCTCTATTGTTAAGTTACCTCCACCAAAAAGTACTATATCAAAATCTTTATTTATCTTTTTTGAAATAGATATTCCTTTTAAAAAAAATTGAAAATTTTTATATTTATTTCTTGACCCAACATATAATAAAAACGGCTTATTTAATAAATTTTTTTTTGTTTTTGTTCTTAAGTTTGGTTGGTGTTTGAGATTCAGCAAATGATCACCACCTAAATGAATAACACTTATTTTTTTTTCATTTATGTTGTAGTAATGTAATAAATCTTTTTTAGTATTATTTGATATGCAGATGATTTTATCTGCAGCATTAATTGACTCTGTTTTCCCTAAGTGTATTTTACCGTTTTGATCAGATATTTTTTCATGAATTAAGTCGTAGACCGTTATGATTAATGGTTTTTTTTTTATAATTTTTTTATCACTATAGTAAGTGTGGTGTATTAAATCTGGTTCCCATTTTTCTAGATTATAATTACAAGCAATATCATTGTATCTTTTGTATAAAAAAGAAGTGTATGGTATTATTTTTTTTACTTCTATTCCTTGTAAATTTTTTTTATTTACCTCTCTTAAATATATATTTTTAAATAATGGACAAAATATCTTGAATTCTATATTTTTTTTTTCTAAATTTTTAAATAAATTTATAAAATATCTTGATATACCACCATATTTTTGATTCCAGAATATTTTATAATCATATGCTATTTTCAAAATAAGTTTTTATTTTTTTATGTTTTTTATGTTTTTTACTGTCTACAATATTTTTTAAATTTACCAGTATTCATATTTTGTATCATCAAATAATTGATAATAAATATTTAAATTAAATTTTTTAGTTTTAAAATTTTTTTACTATCATCTTTTAAGTTTATTACTTCACAATCTTTAATTGCTTTGATTCGACTTTTTCCTGACAAATAATTTAATAAACCTTTTTTTGTCCTACTCTCTCTAATGAATGAATTGGTGTGACTATTTAAATTTATATTATCTGGAATAATCAAATTAATTTTATGTATTTGATCTCTTGAAATAAAAAAAGCATTACATGATGAAAGATTGGTTCCAACAAATATAAAATCTTTTTTGATCATCAAATTTATAATTGCCTTCAAAGATGAACCAAAACATAAATTAGAATAATGGTATTTAGTCCTATTAAATCTTTCTATATTAGGAACTGTGACTTCTAACTCAGGTCCAAAAATAGCATTATATTCCAATATTACAATTTTAGAAAAATTATTTGGTAATTTTTCTAAAACCCAATAGTCAATGCCATCAATATCTAGGCTAAACAAATCAATATTTTTTATGAATCCTTTTTCACTCAATATACTTAAAATATTTTTATCATTAATAAAACTTTCAACTATGTTGAGGCCGCCTTTCCATATTTTAACATTTTTTTTTACTTCTTTTTCAAAATTATTTAGGCAATCAATAATTAATCCTTTTGAAGCCGTTCTATGATACAATAATCTAGTATTACATTCACTATAATCACCAACTCCAATTTCTACAAACTTTGGTTTTTCTATGCCAAGCGTACAAAGTAAATAATCAATTATGCCATCTTCACCATTTTGTGAAAAGGCTTTATACTCTACGTCTGTTATTTTTTTTATACCCTTGTAGTACGGTCTTGATTTTATTATGTGTGTATATGCTAAGGATAGCTTTTTATGATCAAAATATTTTTTTAATTGCTTGGATATAATAAACTTAAACATGCTGATCTTTTATAAATTTTAATTTTTCTAGGTCAAAAATTTTATCACATTTATTTAGTGCGCTCATTTTATGTGATATAAAAATTATAGTTTTATTTTCATTATTATTAAAAATTTCATCTACAAATTCTTTTTCTGTTTTAGGATCAAGTGAACTTGTTGATTCATCAAGAACCAAAATACTCGGAGACCTATACAGAGCCCTAGCTATACCGATCCTTTGTTTTTGACCAATTGATAGATTAACACCATTTTCTCCAACTAAAGTATTATATTTAAGATTTAGAGTATTGATATAATTGTGAATTTGCCCACTTTTTGAAGCCTGAATTACTTTAAAATAATCTTGATAAATTTCATCCAACCCAAATGCAATATTGTTTTTTATTGTACTATCTATCAAATATATGTCTTGAGGAACATAGCCAACTTTATTTTTTAGAGAATATTCGATTAAATCTACAACAGTCCCATTAATTACTATTTTACCGGTTGTGGGCTTTATTAATCCAAGCAATATATTTACTAAAGTTGTTTTTCCAGCACCAGACTTACCAATTATACCAATTTTCTCACCTTGATTAATTTTTATATTTAAGTTTTTTAATACCTCCCGTGTATCAACAGAATATCGAAAGCTAACATCTTTCAACTCAATACTATCAAAATCTTTAATTTCTTTTTTTTGTGTTTCAAAATTTTTTATTTCTAAAAACTGCATTTCTTTTTGGATTGTTTTATATGATGGATAAATAATTTTAAAAGTACTTAAAGCATTTGAGATACCATTTAAACTAGGAATTATTCTAATAATACAGATTGTTAAAAGTGAAAGAAATGGCAGTAAGCTTGTTAAATCATAATCAACATAACTATAAAAGAGTATGACAGAAATAATTGCAAGAATACTTAATGTCTCTAAAAGTATTCTTGGCATAGATCTAGTGATATAGTTTTTATAAATTAATTTTTCATTATTTTTTACTTTAGATAAAAACTCATTTTCTTTATAATTTTCAATATTAAAAATTTTAATTTCTTTAATTGCACCAAAAGTTTCATTAACAATTCTTAGTTGGTCTGACATTAATTTTTGAAGTCTTTTGCCTCTTTCTTGTAATTTTTTGGAAGTCATTAAATAAAATATTAAAGAAAAGAATATAAAAAATATTATAAGATATAAAGAAACTATAGCATTTGAAATTAATAACAAAATGCAGATTACTATAAATATTAAAGTTTCTTTAAAAATATTTATAAAAGTTAGAAAAAAAATTGTAGTGTTTCCCGCATCATTATTTAATAATCTATTAACTATAGATGATTTTTTATTTAAAAAAGATAGAAAATTAATATTTAAAAATTTATGAAATAATTTACTAACAATGTATATTTTAATTCCTTTAACTAGATTTCCTTGAAATCTTATAATAAATAACTGTAGTAGATTTTTAATGAAAAAAATTAAAATTATTACAATTGAAAAATAAATTAATAAAGTATTTTTATTAATATCTTGTAAGGCTGGAAAATAGTAATATTCATTTAATCTCTCTACAAAATTTCTTGAGTCTAAAACTATTCCTATTAATACGGGAACCGTCCCTATCCCTATAAATTCTAAAAGTGAGGAAATTACTAAGAAAAAAAAGAGTATAAATAATTTAAATTTATTTTTTTTTCCAATAATTGTGTCTAATTGATGCATATTTCTGCAAAAAGTGTTTTAGTGTTTAAATAGTAATATATACAAAATTACTACATATAATTTATATATACATGGCTGTTTTATAGCACTACTTTTTTAAATATGAATAAAAACAAATATAATCTAAATAATTTTAAGAAAAATGGCTTTTTTGTTATCAAAAAATTACTTAGAAAAAAAGAAATAAAAGAAATGGAAAAATCATTTAAAAAAAAAGAAAAAGATAGTGGCTATAATGAAATTAATGATCGTAATTGCAGGAACTATCTAACCAATAAAAATTTAAACATTAAATTAAGAGCCGTATTGGGTGATAAGATTTTTTATTTACACGACCTAAATTTAGCGGTAAACCAGATAACAAGGAAATCTTATACATGGCATAGAGACTCACCTTGCAGAAAAACTGGGCATGGGGATGATTGGTGTCCAAAAAATTCTTACAATGTTTTGACAACCATTACTTATTTAAATTCAAGTAATGAAACAGCTACAACATTAAATGTTATTCCTAAATCTAATTTAAACACATACAAAAATACTCTTTCTAATATTTTAAGATTTCTACATTCTAAATTTAGAAATACAAAAATTACGTTTTTAAAGAATTTAATTGAGAGAATAAATGGTATAGATATAAATTTTGAAAAAGGAGATTGTGTAGTTTTTTATGCAAACTTGTATCATATGGGTCATATAAAATCTCTAAATATAAAAAAAGATAGAAAATTAATAATTTCTAGATTTGGTGGTGAGGGAAAACACACTGAAAATTATATTAATTATGTTTTAAAGCACAGAGAAGAGAACAAAAATAAATACAAAAATATACCTAATGATAAGAAAAGTGATTTTTTTAAATATCTTTCTAAAAATAATATATATTTTCCAATTCCTAAAAAAAGGAAGATAATACACGGTGTGTTTTCAAATTTGAAATCAATTTAAATTATTTTATTATAATGAAAAGATTATTAAACTTATTGATAAGCTTTATTTCAATAATAAAAATTTTTTTTAATACTAGTAAATCATCTAAAAAAAATTTATTATTTTATTTTCCTATAAGAATATATAATGAAAACATTTTTGATTTAATAAAAGTTTTAAAAAAAAAATACAATGTTATTTTAATTTATAACGCATCATCAAAATCAATAGTTAAAAACTATAGTAACTCTTATTTTTTTGATTTTTCTTTAGCTAGATTTATCTTCTTTAGAAAAAAACTAATGTCAAATATCAACATTTTCATAAGTTCTTATTTGTCTTACATTTATCCACCAAATTCAAAAAATATATATATCAGCCATGATATTTATGACGCCCCGATGATTAATAGAAAATTTGAAAAACAACTATTTTTAAGAATTGGGGCTCTAGACTTTATATTTTGTTCTTCAGAGATTTCTAAGAATTATCTAAGAAAAAATATAGATAAGTTTAAAAAGAATTCTAAAACTAAAATTATAAATACTGGTTACATAAAACTTGATCATAACTTAAAAAAAATAAAAAAATCTAAGCCAACAAATACGATCCTAATCGCACCAGGATATAGTCTTAATTATCAAAAATATAATATCTATAGCTCAATAGAAAAGATTATTACAAAAATACTAGATAATACTAATCAAAAATTAATATTTAGACCTCACCCTTTAGACTTAACCATTAAGGGGGATCTTTTGCTCATAAATAGAATTATTGATAAGTACAAAAATAATAGAAAATTTATAGTTAATTTAACACCTTCATATTTAAAAGAATTTCAAAAATCAGATATACTAATTACTGATTTAACAAGTACTGCATACACCTACGCTTTTAGCACATTAAAACCTGTTATTTTTTTTTCAAAAAAAGAACATTTAATTGCAGGAAATATTAATTTTAATCACAAATTCTTTACTGATAGGACAAAAGTGGGATCAATTGTGTCAAATGTAGATAATATTATTGATAAGATAAAATTTTTAAATAATAAAAAAAAGTATTATTACAAAAAAATAAAAACGTTAAGGTTAAAAAGGATTGAAAACATAAATATCTCAATAAAAAAAACTAAGAACGCAATAGATAAAGTTGCAAAATATTAATCCTCAAAATCATTATATTTTTTTTCAGTTAGCTTGATGGAGTTAAAATTTAAAGTATGTCTCATGTTACATTTGATCTGCTTCTTAAACATTTGATAAAATTCATCTTTGCTAAATTCAAATTTTTTAACTTTTTTAGATGCATTTAGCCAAAATTCATTTTCATTAATTTTTCTTGATGGAATATATTTTGGCACTAAGGTTGATTGATTTTTTATCAAAACATCTTTTATAAATAAATAAACTTGACATTTTTCTATTAAACTATTTTTTATTTTTTTACCTTTGTGTACGTTTTTTAATGTTTCTAATAATTTTTTTTTTGAATTAATAAAATTTAAAAAATTAAGATTAGAATAATAGCTTTTTTCAAAAAAAAGGCTTCTAATTCCAAAAGAAGGGTATTCTATTCCTACTGATCCTGAAATAGTTAATGCCACATCAGCTATTTTTAATAATGAAGATGAATCGATATTTTCTGGCATTAGCATTATATGGTTATGTTTCTTTTCTAAAAATTCTAATCTACTTTGAAAATCTAATTTTGAGTTATAAAAATCATGATTTGGATGTTTTTTGATAATCCAGTTGACATTAGTAAATTTTTCGAGCCTATCAATAATAAATTTTGTTGAACTATAAATATCTTGGAAATTATTTCTATAACCGTAATTAAAATTCCCATCTAACAAATGACTCAAAAAAAATACAACGATTTTTTTGTTTTTTGATTTAAAATTTTTTAATATCTTTTTTTTATCAATATAATTTGTTGTTTTTTTTGATAAACCTAAAATTACCTCATCTACACCAAATACTTTTTTTTTTATTATGTCCTGGTATTTTCTTTTAACAATCGAGATACACTTTTTTTTTTGATGTATAAATACTTCATTAAAAATTTTTTGCGAGATAGATGCCCTATTAGAGTATCTTTGACTCCAGCTATTAAATCTTCTTATTGTAAAATTTTCTAAGCCAGATCTAGAAAAAACTTCTATCTTATTTTTTAGGCACAATTGAAAAAGTATATTTAATGGTGTAAACTGAGTTTCAGCTTGAATTGATTTTTTGATATTAAAATTGCGTATTTTTTTTGAAATAAAATCACAAGCATGCAAGGCTTCGGCTAAAAATACAATATAATCGCTATTAATTTTTTTTAAGGTCGGCACTCTCATATATCTTATATACGAATCATAAGCTGTTAACCCCACATCAATATTTTGATATTTTGCCTTATAAATATTATTAAAATTTTTTTTTTTGCTGACAAGTATTACTGCCTTGCATATATAATAAATTCTAGAAATTATATTGGGGTGTTTAAAAAATATAAAACTTTTTACACCAAAACTTCTAAATAAAACTTCGCTTTTCAAATCATTGGATCTAACTAATCCCACCATTTTCATTTTATATAATGCATTCAGATATACTAAGCTTGCTGCATTTGATAAATTATAAGCAGGATGATTTATAAACGACTCTACTAATATTGAA
>TARA_B110000211_G_scaffold206322_1_pt1 | contig 11040 bp, 9 predicted proteins | sample TARA_B110000211 | Tara Oceans TARA_B110000211 (sample SAMEA4397516) | marine metagenome | biome: Polar Biome; feature: [DCM] deep chlorophyll maximum layer (ENVO:01000326); material: water (ENVO:00002006), including particulate matter (ENVO:01000060) such as... | depth 30 m
TTTAATAGAGCTTGGTGCTGGGTTTAATCCTATTCTTACGGGTAGAGAAAATATTTATAACAACGGTGCTGTTTTGGGTTTTACCCGTAAAGAGATAGATGCCAAAGTAGAAGAAATTATAGATTTCTCTGAGATACGTGAGTTTATAGATATGCCAGTACAAAATTACAGTAGTGGTATGAAGGTGCGTTTAGGGTTTTCTGTAGCCGTGCAGATGGAGCCAGATGTTTTAATTATTGATGAGGTGTTGGCTGTTGGGGACGCCAATTTTATAGTTAAGTCATACAATAGAATCAATGAATTAATTAAAACATGCGCAGTTATTTTTGTTTCTCATAGTATGCCACAAGTAGCAAAACTTGTAGATAAAATTATTTATTTAGAACGTGGAATTGCTCTTGAGTATTCAAAAAACAAGAATGAGGTAATAAATAATTATCTTTCTAAACAGGTGGATATCGAGGCATACTCTGTAACTGGAGGTGAAAAGATTAAGACTTTTGATATTTTAAAAAACACTAAAAGTATTTTAAACTCTGAAATTGAGATTGATTTCATGTCCAATTTAAACATTAATACTAGTTTTAAACTAACTAGTTTAGAAGGTGAGTTTTGTAGTATTGTTGTAAAGTTTTTTGATTCTGAATTGAGGCCTTGTAGCGTATTTCAGAGTAAAAGAACTTCTTGCTTTACTGATGAGGTGAATTTAGATATTACAATTAATAATATAAACCTCTCACCAGGTGTGTATGCCGTAACAATTTGGTTGTTATCACATGTAGATGAAAATAGTCAAGATGAAACTATTGTTCTTGGAGTAGAATCTGCTTTTAGGCTTAGGGTAGTAGGAGAGTCAATCTCTAATTTTGCTTTTTCAAGATACAAGGGGAGTTTAATTAATAAAATTTTAGCAAAAAAAAATGATCAATAAATTATTAAATAAAATTGGTTTTCAATTAATTAAAAAATATTCAAGCCCTGAAATAATTGTAAAAGAAACGCATACTGCAATAAATAAGCCCAAGCTTATTGGCACGGATGAAAAAGGCAAATTGTATCAGTGTGATTATGATATGAAATTATACCTGGATCCAATCTCTTACGTGGATGCGATGATTTTACAGCATAATATTTGGGAAAAAGAAAGTGTTGATATAGTGCAGCTATTAGTTAAAGAGGGTGATGTGGTATTGGATGTGGGTGCTAATTTTGGGTATTATTCACTAATGTTTTCAAAATTAGTTGGATTAAAAGGCAGGGTAATAGCCAGTGAACCAACAGTTTTTTTTAGAGAAAGATTAAATACTCATATTAAAACCAACGCTGCTACAAACCTAAAGGTTTTACCTTTTGGGTTTTCTGATAAGGACGATACACTAGATATAAAAATTGATGCTTCTACCGCTACAATGCATATGCCAGAAACAGATTCATTTTTAATATCTGAAACAATTGAACTTATAACTCTAGACAAACATGTTAAAGAAAATAAAATCGAAAGATTAGATTTCATTAAAGTTGATATTGATGGCCATGAGCCTCAATTTTTAAAAGGGGCAGCTCAAACAATTTCACAATTTAAACCTGATATATTATTAGAAATTAACCCGATAAACTATTACTTGGCTGGAGTTGCTATTTGGGATTTTTATGATCAAATAAAGAGTTTAGGCTACAAAATTTTTCATGAAAAAACAAAACATGAAATTACCACAAAGTTAGAATTTCTAAAAAAGTGCGGGAATTTTTCCTGGCAGGGAACCTGGGACACCCCTTTTAGTGTTAATGTTTTGCTTAGTATTAAAAACCCTTTTTAATCTTAAAAGTTGAATACAATTAAACCTCTTTCAATTATTACTGTAAATCTTGATGATAAGTCAGGTCTCTCTAGAACTGTAGAAAGCGTAAAAAATCAAAATTTTCAAGATTTTGAGTTTATAATAATTGATGGTGGCTCTAAAGATGAAAGCCTAGAGGTAATAAAAGAAAATGAAACACTAATTAATTACTGGGTTTCTGAAAAGGATTCAGGTATTTACAATGCCATGAATAAGGGTATTAATAAGGCATCTGGAAAATATATATTGTTTTTAAACTCTGGAGATTATCTTTTATCTAAAGATGCCCTAAGTATAGATTTTAAAACAATTACTCAGGACATTGTGTATGGACATTTAACTCATAATAACAACAATGTTTTAAACACCTCTGCATACAAAGACAATATAGATTTAGGGTTTTTCTTTGAATCAACACTTCCTCATGGATCCACTTTTATTAAAAGAGAGCTGTTTTTAAACTATGGTTTATATAAAACAGATTATATAATTGTTTCTGATTGGATCTTTTTTCTTGAAAGAATTGTAATTGATAGCTGTAGTACCTTAAATTTAAACAAAGCAGTTTCTGTTTTCACTTTAGGAGGTATCAGCACAAGGCCAGAAAATAAAGACTTAGTTAAACAAGAGAGGGTTAGATATCTCAATACCATTATGCCAAGTTTTGTGCAAGCATACATTCAAAGCACTATTATAAGAGAAAGAAACTCCAAGCAGGTAGAATTTAAAAATAAAGCATTGCAATCAAGCCTAATAGCTGATATTGAAAATCTTAAACGTTTAAAAGGCCTGAAAATGTTAAAACAACTCAATAATGTAATAAATTTTTGTTACAAACGTATTTCTAGATAATATGGACACCTTAGTTTCTATAATAGTACCAGTGTATAATGTAGAAGCTTATATGCTAGATTGTTTAAATAGTATTTTTGCTCAAGATTATACTACTATTGAGGTAATAGCTATAAATGATGGCTCTACAGATACCTCCCTAGAAATACTTAATAATTATGCTGCCAAAGAGTCTAGATTAAAAATCATAACCCAAAATAATAAAGGACTGAGCGGTGCAAGAAATACCGGGCTAGATTATGCTAGTGGAGAAATTATAGTTTTTGTAGACAGTGATGATACAATATCCCCAAACTTAGTAGGTAGGTGTATTAATTGTTTTAAAACATCTAATATTGATATTGTTAGTTTTAATCATGGTGTTTTTTTAGATAACACCGCTCAATTAAAACCATTAATAAAGCAGGTTGAAGAAGGTGTTTTACAAGCCCATAATTATTTTAAAAAAGCACAACAATTAGAAACCAATACATGGATACCTTCATGGCTTTATGCATATAAAGCATCCTTTTTAAAAACTAATAATTTTCGTTTTTGTGAGGGTATTATCCATGAAGATGTATTATTTACTCCCATGGCATTGACTTTTGCAAATACAATACATGTGCTGCCTGATATCTTATATTATTACAGAAAACGAGAAGGCTCAATTACAGCAAACAATATAAAAACAGAAAAAAGTTTAAAAGATCATTTATTTATTATAAACTCTCTTTATGGTTTTTCAAAAAAACAAATAGAACTTAAAAAAAAATTGTTGCTGTTTAATTTTATAGCACAGCGTTATGTTTATGTTAGTGAACATAGTCAAACAATTTCTTCAAAATTATATAAACAAACATTAGCCTCTCTTGTTAAAAAAAAACAAGTTTTAAAATTAATTCCAACTACTTTTTATCGCAAACATATAGAAACAGAAACTGGCTATATGTTCAGAATCCTAAACGGTTATATATTTAAATGGCCAAGGCGTATTTATAAATACCAAATTAAATCACTTTTTAGTAAATGAGAGTTTTGGTTCCTGTATATGATGAGCAGCTTTTTATAACTGAAGTTATTGAAAGCTATAACTCGCTTTGCACTGTAGAAACCAGTTTTGAAAATTTCTGGTTAAACAAAGGAACGTATGATGTTATCCATTTGCATTGGCCAGAGTACTTATTTAAATGGAAGCCCCCCACAGATATAGAATTATTACTTTTAGAAAAGATTTTAAAAAACTGGCAAGAAAATGGTGCCAAAATTGTAATTACAAGACATAATTATTTGCCACACAGTCCAAATCCAGAGCGTTTTGAAACTTTGTATGAAGTTATTTACAAAACTGTAGATGCAGTAATACATTTGGGAGCGTATAGTATTAAAGAGTATAAGATACGGTATGATGGTTTGCTGCCAAAAAAACAGGTTCAGGCTCATATACCACATCCTATTTTTACCAACTACCCCAATACGGTAACGAAAAGTGAGGCAAGACAACACTTAAATATTGGTAAAGACACCGTGGTAATGTTAGTCTTTGGTGAAGTGCGTAAAGCATCAGAAAAGAATTTAGTGTTGGAGGCCTTTGATGCTATTGACACAAAAGACAAACTGCTTATAGCGCCAGGTTGGAAATTTAGTAAAACAAAAGAACCCATTAATAGTTTAAAATGGCTTAAAGTTAAGCAGTCCAAAAAATACCGTATTACACAAGAGTTTATAAAAAATCAGAGGGTGCAGTATTATTTTAAGGCAGCTAATTTTGTCTTTTTACCGCGCATAGATACATTAAATTCTGGAGTACCATTTTTGGCGGCTTTTTTTAACACGCCTATTGTAGGTTGTAAAACGGGTAATATAACTCAAGTTTTAAAAGAAAACGGGATGCCTATTTTTACTCATTGCTCTAAATCAGAGTTGGGAGCAGCACTCAAACAAGTTTTAGCAATTGATTATGTGCAAGGAGATTATTTTACTGTGGTTGAATCTAGAAATGCTCTAACTACAGGTGAGAAGCATATTAGATTTTTTGAGAGTTTATTAGATAATTGTTAAGGCTATTGATCAATACATTTTATTAATTTTTTGATACAAAATAAAAATAAATTGATGGTCATATATCTTTCCGCCTTATGAAATTATTTGTGCTCCCAAATAAATTGAAAAACAATTGCAAATAAGTAAATATGCATTAAATTTAAAAATCAAAAGAATCCCATTCAGATTTATAAACCCTGTTACCAATATGTAAAAAGAGATGATATCTATCTCTTTGAAAGTTATTTATGTTGGCCACTTATTTGAAGAACAAAAAAGAAAATCTGAAGCAACTAGTTAATTTTGTGTGATTATTAATGAAATTAATAGAGTTGAAACTATAATATATGGTGATGGTCCAAATAAATCCAAATTTAATCTCACTGAATTAAAGCTAAAACATTTCAGATTTAAACATAGAGTTAATACTAACTTTAGTCCATGCAAATGCAAAATCCAATTAAAAAAATATTAGATAGAATAGTTCTTTATTTATACCATACATCTCTAGTTCACAAAAACAATCAGTTGACAAATAATACGCAATTAATTAATGAATTGTCTAAAGAAATTAAGATTTTAAAAAACAAAGCTAATTTAGATTTGTCAATTAATAAATATTGCAAATTATTGAAAACAAAGATTAATGAGATTGACACTGAAAAAATTCATTTAAAAAAACAAGATGTTTTAGGAGATAATAAAATGGTATTATTGAATTTTGCAGACAAAAAATATTCTAGCGCTCAAAATGTATCAACTCAAACAGCATTAGCAACAAACAATTTTGATAAGATAATTTCCTTATCCCCAAGTGACTTTGACTTGGCTTTTAAAGAGCGTAATGCTCAATTACTATTAAAAAAAAGAGGAGTAGGTTATTGGTGCTGGAAGCCAACAATTATAAAAAAAACAATCCTTCAAAATTTAAACGAAGGAGATTTTTTGATTTATGCAGATTCTGGAGGTGTTTTTGTTGAGTCTGTTATTGCAGACATAAAAAAACTTATTGAATTAGATCAAGAATTTTTACCTTATCAAAACACAACTTTAGAAAAACATTATACCAAGGCAGATTTATTTCATCATTTAAACTGTCAAGAAGATAAACTTGTTACAGACACATTTCAAAGAGTTGGTGGGCTTGCAATTTATAAGGTTTGTGAAAAAACAATTAATTTTCTTGACCAATGGATTAATTTAAGTGAAATTGAGTATTTGATTGATGATACTCCATCTAAATTCTCAAATGATTTGAATTTTGTGGAACATAGACATGACCAAAGTATTTTTAGCGTGCTTAGTAAACTTAAAAATCTAAAATCAGAATCTTATATGCCTAACTATTATTGGGGGCAGGTTTTACGACCTCATTTTGTTGAAAAATTTAATAAAATGGAAATAGATCCATGCTTATTAACTCAAATTCCAAAACCTGTGTTATTAGATTTATTTCAAACAATACAGGCACAAGTAGATTTTGAAAACTTTACTAATTAATTATAAAATAAAAATTATTACAGTTGCGCATAACTTTGTTTTTCTAATGACACAAATTTTATAAATGGAGGTGGCAATATATTTACAAAATAGAGGTGGGTTATGCAATCGTATGAGAGCTATTAGTTCCGCTCTTATTTTAAGTAAAAAGTTAAGTAAAAAGTTAATAGTAATATGGGAGGTTAATCATGAGGTTGGTGCAATTTTTAATGATTTATTTGAGCCTCTAGATAATGTTGAATTTCTGTCTAAAAAGCCAAAAATATTTCTTATTAATAAATCAAACACTCTATTCAGTAAATTACGAAAAAAAATGTTTGCGATTGCTCCGACCATAAAAACCGAAAATGTAAAATCATTTTTTAATAACAATGATAATATTGACTCGTTAAAAAAATATAGAAGAATATTGATAGAAACGGAACATGCTTTTCTTTTTTCGGAAGATTATTCATGTTTTAAGCCTAAAAAAGAAATAAATTTATTGGTAGAAGATAAACTAAAAAATATTAATAACGATAGGCTGATAGGCATACACATTAGAAGAACAGATCATAAACAAGCAATTAGCAAAAGTCCACTACAATTATTTGTAGATGCTATAAAAGATGAATTAAAGATTGATCAAAATTCTAAGTTCTTTTTAGCAACGGATGATGATGAGGTAAAACAATATTTTATAAATAAATTTGAAAATTCTATTGTTACCAATAATTTTGATTTATCTCGTACTACAAAAATAGGTGTTAAGAACGCATTATTGGATTTAATGATTTTATCAAAGACTAAAAGAATATATGGTTCCTTTTACAGCTCTTTTTCAGAAACAGCCCAACACATTGGAAAAAATGAATTAATTATATTAAAAGAAGATTAATGGCATAAATTATAATCTTCATTAAAGTTTTTTATAAAATAAGAGTCTTAACATTATACAACAATTGTATGATAAATATTTTGATTGTAGCAAGTAAATTGCGCTGAAAAAAGTTGTTGAATTTATTGCATCTAAATTATATAAATGACCAACCCGACAATTGTTGTTTTAGCCTATAACAGACAACCTTCCCTTAATAACTTACTTAATAGTCTGTCGAAAGCAGAGTATGGTGTTGATCATGTAAATTTGGTTATTTCCATAGATTATTCTGGTCGTCACGATGTTTATAACCTAGCGGAAGATTTTAATTGGGAACATGGTGAAAAAATAATCATAAAACATGAGAAGAATTTAGGACTGCGCCATCATGTTTTATATTGCGGTGATTTGTCATTACAATATGATTCTGTTATCATTCTTGAAGATGACTTATTAGTATCACCAAGTTTTTATTTATATGTAAAAGCGGCTTTAGAATTTTATAAGAATAATTCTAATATTGCTGGTATTTCATTATATCATAACGAGCACAATGAATCAACTGAATTGCCCTTTGAATTTATTGATGAAGGTTATGATACTTATTTTGTAAAAGCACCTAGTTCTTGGGGCCAGCTTTGGACATCAAAACAATGGGAGTCATTTAAAATTTGGTATGATATAGGGCAACAGGTTACAGAAAATGATTACTTGCCAGATAATGTGATTGCTTGGCCAGAAACCTCCTGGAAAAAACAATTTTATAAATATTTAATAGAAAACAATACTTTTTTTGTGTACCCTAAAAAATCATTTACCACAAATAGTGGGGCCATTGGGGAGCATCATAGTGAAATCACAGGCTTACATCATTCATCACTTTCAATCCAGAAGGATAATTTTAAATTTCCTCGTATTGAAGATACAATTAATGTGTATGATCAGTTTTTTGAAATATGCCCAGACTCTATAAATAGTATAGAAAACTTTGATTTAAAAGATATTGAAATAGATGTTTTTGGAACAAAGCCTACACATAAAATTAAGACCAAATATATGTTATCAAGCAGGGTTTGTAAGACACCAATAAGGGCGTATAAAGTAGCATACTACCCTATAAATTTAAATGTATTACAAGGGCTAAAGCGTATTGATAACTCACAAGCACACTTATGTATCGGTTTAACCCAGAGTTTTTCAAATAGAATTAATCCAAATTTTATTGACTTATTTGTTTCACGTACAGATAAAAAAATAAAAGAATCCATAGAAAATAAATATCTCAAACAACTTCTTAAGACAGATATTTATAGGATTGGTCATCGCATTATAAGAGTTTTAAATGTGTTGCCTTTTGGTCTGGGGAGTCTCTTACTTAAAAAACTGAATTCCAATTAGTGAAGCAGTTACACTTTAATGTCATAAAACTATGGAGTTAAGTATAGTCACAATAAATTTTAATAACACAACAGGGTTAGCCAAAACTATTGAGAGTGTTGTTAATCAAGAATTTAAAAATTTTGAGTGGATTATTATTGATGGCGGCTCAACAGATGCGAGTAAAGAGTTAATTTTAGATAATTTGACCCACGTTAACTTTTGGGTGTCTGAAAAAGACCAGGGTATTTATGATGCTATGAATAAAGGTATTAAAGCCTCAACCAGAGATTATATTTTATTTTTAAACTCGGGTGATTATTTTTATACTAATGAAGCGACCAAAATTATTGATACTATCGATCGTAATACTGATTTTGTTATTTTCGACTACATGAAAAAAATGACAAGTGATATTCTAAAAATAGAACAAAACGTTGTTCCAAGGTCTTATTTGATTGACGGTATGTTTTGCCATCAATCTGTCTTGCATAAACGTACTTTGTTTGATAAAATAGGACTTTATGATACGAGTTATGAAATTGCTGCAGATTACGCTCTATTTTTAAAAGGATTTTTTGAGCATAATGCTACGTTTAACTATATAAACAAAGCTTTGGTGTTATATGATGATACAGAAGGAATCAGCGACTATAATGTTGTTACTGAATCTATTTATGTGAATGAGAGAATTAAAGCAAAAAAAAGTGTTTTTGCTAACGAGATAATAGAAACGCTTGCATCCCGAGATATCTTGATAAATGAGTTGAATCAAAGTAAATATAATTATGACGGCTTACTCAACAGTAAGTTGATTCAACTTACAATTAGTTTGATTCAATTAAAAAATTATTTTATAAAAATTGTTAAAAAATTATTTCAAATTAAAAATAATTTAGTTTAATTTTCTAGATGAAGAAAAATTTGTATTTGCCTGCAGGTAAAATAAATGCATATGGAAACGGCGCTTCTAAAAGATCTGCACAGATAGATGAATTGTTATCCAAAGAATTTGATTTAATTAATTTAAATAAAGTCTCAAGGGTTTTTTTTAGAAGAATTAAAAGGTATACCGTAGCATTACGGTTATGGATGAAACATCCAATTAAAATTAAATCATTCAATGATTTTTCTCAACTTGGGTACCATTATTTGAATTATAGAAAAACAGTTAAAGCAAATCAAAATAAGGTACCATACTTGTTCTGGGAATCTACAAGACAGAATTATCATTATGCTCCTTTTATTTATAAACAATTGGGTTGTAAACTTATTGCATTTCCCCACAATCTGGAATCCTTGGTGCCAGGTCAAAATTCTGCAGTTTCCAATAAACCCTCTCCATTATGGTTAGATGAGGAACTTGACCAGTTACGTTTGTGTGATCATGTTTTTACAATCTCTGAAGAGGAGCAGTGGTTTCTGTCACTTAACAAAATTAAAAGCACATATTATCCTTATTTTCCAACTAAAATTTTGACAGAAAAACTATTAAGTATCCGAAAACTAAGGGAGCATAATGTTACAAATAATTTCTATTTAATGTTTGGATCTTTTTTTTATGAGCCAATAGGTAAGGGCTTATTGGAGGTTCTGAAAGTATTAAATGAAACAAATATTCATGTAAAAATCACAGGTTTTGGGAGTGATGCAATTTTTAATGGTATTGATTATGCTTTAAACAAAAATCTAGAGCCTCTAGGAGAGACAACCCCTAGTGAGTTAAATGATTTATTAGCGACTTGTAAAGGAGTTATTATTAACCAAGCTTTATCTTCAGGGGCATTAACAAAACTAAAAGAATTACAGATTGCTGGGGTGCCTGCAGTATTAAATGAGGCAAGTACAAGAAGTTTTAAAAATACACACGGCTTTCATGTCTATCATGATTTTATAGAACTGAAGACTCTGTTAGTTATAGATTTATCTATGCCTAATTTGCCAGGGGATAATGATTTTTATGATAATAGAGTGTTAGAAATAGTAAATATCCTATGAATAATGGATTATAAAGTAAGTGTCATCATCACGTGCTACAATCAAGCAAATTGTATTATTAATACACTTAAAAGTGTTGTAGCACAAACCTATACAAACTGGGAATCCATAATCATAGATGACGGATCTGAAGATGACAGTGCAGAGCTTATAAAAGAATTTATTAAATATGATAAAAGGTTCACGTATTTGGTCCAGGACAATCAAGGAGTTTCTAGAGCAAGAAACAAAGGGTTTGCTCAAGCAGCAGGAAGTTTTATTAATTTTCTGGATGGAGATGATACTTTTTTACCGAATAAATTGAGAGAACAAATTAATATTTTTAAAAATAACTCAGATATTTCTGTATGTGTTTGTGACCATCAATTTTATCTTGAGAAAGAGGGTGTTTATAAATACTATGAGTTTGAAAAATTAACCATAAAACCTCTTAAGCAATTACTCTTCAAATGGCATAACGGGATTGCATTTCCTCCTCATGCGGCATTATATAAAAGAGAGTTATGGACATTTAATGAACTTCCCTTTCCAGAAGATTACAACCACCGTTGTGAAGACTGGGTGTTTAACGTGCTTGTAGCATTAAAGGATGTA
>TARA_B110000211_G_scaffold218029_1_pt1 | contig 11024 bp, 24 predicted proteins | sample TARA_B110000211 | Tara Oceans TARA_B110000211 (sample SAMEA4397516) | marine metagenome | biome: Polar Biome; feature: [DCM] deep chlorophyll maximum layer (ENVO:01000326); material: water (ENVO:00002006), including particulate matter (ENVO:01000060) such as... | depth 30 m
CTTGTTTTGTTCCATATTAGATACACTTCTATTGTTTTAGTTTATTCTGATAATAGTCTTAGTAATTGTCCACTCGTGTAAATCCTTTCACTTCCTGAATAGTCATTGTATATACAAGTAAAGTTGTCATCTTCCCAAGTCCATAGAGAATTTATACCATTCTTAATATGACCTCTTAATATTTGTTTGATTCCTCTGTATGTTCTTTCCATAAATTTCATTATTACCAAGTTAAAGGGTCAAAGCAATCCATAAATTCTTGCCAAACACTATTTCTAGGGTATCTATACTTATCACTCCATAAACCTCTAGTAAAAAAGAATTTCAACTCTTTTAGCGTACACACTATCTTTGTATGGGTTGGACATTCAACCATTGAACAACTGCCATTATATATCTTTTTCATAATTATCTTTTTGATAAGCCATTAAATCTAATATACCTTGATGGTCTGAATCAAAAATATCAGTAAGAACCTTTTCTTTTTTTTTAGATTTCTCATCTATTTCATCTAACTCAAATTGTAATTGAGTTTTTGAATAATCGTTTTTAAGACTATCCAAATTATTACCTATATCATAATTATTGATTATTCGTATTTTAGTAAAAGTTGGATTAGGTTTAAATTCGTTTTTTGTTTTATTATTATCATCTCTAAAACTAAATCTTTGTCCATCAATATCATCTTTATATTTATACAACTTATGTACTTCATACCACTTATTAAGTGTTATTCCTTTACGCTTTGGATGTATTTTTAAATATAACACCTTACTACCTACTTTTAAATCTCTCCACTCCCTATCTATATCTTCAAATCTTCTTTCGCATATTTCTTCTAAACTGAATCCATCTACATCTTGTAATATATCAGAATTCATTCCCCTTGTGTACCTTGTGTTCCATTCATTAACAATACTTAAAACTTCTTGTTCTGTTAGATTTAGTTTTTCAATTAAATTTCCTATCATTTTTTTATTATTTATTTAATTTCATTGTGTTTGTTTTTGCTTTATATATTATTACAAAAAATATTAAATATATAATTCTTCCTAATTCAGTCCATCCAAATATGTTAAACTCAAGGAATACAAATACTGCTATAAGGTATGATACTATAAGTGCTGATACTACATTAATTATTTCTCTTAATAAATAATTTTTCATATCTTTCTTGTCAGTAAGTTTTGGTATCTCAGGTATTGGTCCAAATAATTTATCTAAATCTGCCATTTTGTTTTTTGCGTTAATGAGCCGATTTGATACGATAAACGGCTCAAATGATACGGTAATAATAATTTATAATTGTGTAATGATGAATTTATCTACTTCAAACTCCCGATAAGATATTCCAAATACGGAATAAATCGGTTTACCTTCCACTACACTTAATTTTGTCAAATACTCAAATGAAAATCCTCCTCCCAATAAAAAATCTCTTGAACATTCAGCAGTATTCTCCCCTCCTAATACTCTTTTAAGTACATTATAATTTAAGTCTAAAGCATTTGTAGTTTCACTTCTCCTATGTCGTTCATTTCTTGCAATATCATTATAGTATTTAATACGAGCCTTACCATCAACATATTTTTGTCCACCGTGTGTTGGTGTAAATTTCTCTTTAGTAGTAGGGCAAATTTTTTTAGTTGTCATAATTGTTGTTTTTTTTGATTTATAGTTATTTTATTTATGTTATTTTTCATCTCTTTAACTTTTTAAATCTATTCATTTTTTCATCTATGGTTTTATAATCCTTATAATCATCAGAATAACCACCTATTGTATATATTCTACAAAACTCTTTTACATCCTCATCAGTCCATTCAAATTTTATTTTAGACAAACTATAACTTGCTCTAACCTTATTACTTGTAATTTTATCAAGTTCTTTAAGATATTCAATTTCTTTATCTATTTGTAGATTAGTTCTTTGTCCTACTACTCCAAATTTGTTTGATTTTAGGTGTTCTAAAGTTCCTTTACCACCAATTTTAATTATTGTGTCTATTGTTTTTTTTGTAAATATTGCCATAACTTTTATTTTTGAGTTTAACTAATTATTGTATAAATCCTCCCATCCATCTGCTGCTCCTGATGGTATATTTCTGAATTCGTTTTTTTCTCTGTTTAAATCAGTTTGTGGATGTATCTCAAATTGTTCGTTTGGGAAACATTCTAAAAGTTCATTTTCTAATTTATTTGCTTCATCTAGCGTTAAATTTTCTGTATGTTCATTTAACCCATTAGTTGAATTGTAAAGTGTGTAATAGCCCATAATTTTTTTTTATTTATTTATATTCGGTTCATAGTTGGTGGATAACCTAAATCTTCCCTCCATTGGTCTTGAAGTTTTCCTTTTCTTTTATGGTATTTTTCTCCTCTGTATTGAGGTTCTTCTTCTTGAAGTTTTGCTCTCGCTCTTTTTATACTTGGAGCAGAAGTTAGTCTGTTTACAGATAACATTTTTAGCACTTCATAACCACTCATCTTATGTGCATCATATCCCATAGTCTTTAGTTCGTTTATCCAAATAGTAGAGAATAGTTTATTATCATCATCTTTTAGTTCGCTATATTTATCTAAGTATAATTTAACCTTATCTTTTGTTTTCATATTAGGTTTTGTTATTTTATTACTTCGTTTTCAGTATGAAGTTCTGTAATCTTGGATTCATATTCAACTCTCATCATATCTAATATCAAATGTTCAGTAGCATAATCTAAATTGTCTTTTAATTTGCTCATTGATGTAACGATTGCTCTAATGCGTTGGTCGTAATTGTGAGTTTTTAACTCAATTTCTGATTTTGTCATTTGGTTTGTATGTTTTAATTTCATACTCCAAATATATAAAAAAAAACAATAAAACAATATATCTTTAAAAATATATTTTAAATTATCTAATAAAATATTTATTTAACCTGATAATCTCCTAAAAAAAAGGCAGAATTTTTATCTAATTTTTGCTCTCTAATATGAAAATATGCTTCATCTATAGACTTTATGTATTCCATATTTCTTTGAAAATCGGTCATTTCGTGAGCAACTATACCACTTTCCCATTTTTTATGACAAGGATAACAATGGTAACGAATATTATTTATATCGGTAATTGTGGATTTTGAACGACTTCTTGGGATAAGGTGGGAGTGTGTCAATTGCTGATATGAGCCACAACCTGTGCATCTGTGGGGTAATGTTTCAGACATTATCTGATAAACTTCCTCCAACTCCTTATTAGTAATGATGCTCTTCATTTATATTAATCTACTATATCTTTCATAGCTTTAAACAATAACTCTACTGACTTTTTAGAATTTTTTTCTTTAGATACATTTTCTAAATCTTTAACAAATTTTTTCATTCTAAATACAAAGGTTAATTTTCTATAAATATTTTTAAAAAATTTATAACTGACATAATATAACTTTATGATTTGTAGAGGAACTGTAAATAATATACATACTACCCATAAAGACATCTCAATAAATAAAGGCTGATGAAAAGGAAAATCTTCTTGTATTTTTTTTCGGTACTCTTTTTGAACCCTAAAATACTCTATGATTCCAACTAATATATACAATAAAAAAAATAATTTCATTTGATTAATTTATGTTTTCAAATATACTTAAACTCATTTACAAAGTATCTACTAATACTTTTATATTATCAATTCTCTTTTCTAACGAATTAATATTTACATACTTTTTATAATACTCCTGATGCCTAAATACTTGCATTATAAATGATACATTACAACCATCTTCCAACAAATCATTATAATTAATCTTTCTGCCTAGTAACTTCTTCATTGACTTGACAGAGTAGTTATTTAAAATATGAGAATAAGAATTATGCTCTCCCAAATTATTTAAATGGTGTTTTAATGATATATTCTCTTTTAATTTATACGCAGGTTCTTTTTCCCTTATACTATTAACTTCACAACCTGAAATCTCACATACATAAGGAGTGTTATCGGGAACTTTCCTTCCTTTTCTATCTATATCCCTTACAAGAGCCTTTTGAAACCTTAAAACCTTGATATATCTAAATCTCAAATCTTCATCTAATATATTAAGTTCTATAAAATCTATGGTAGAATTTAATTCTTGTATTTTTTTTTCTAGTTTATTTATTTTCATTTTCAGGGTGTGATTTAATCTCCGATATTTTTAGATAGATGTTTAATGTTGGTACTAAACCAAACTTCGCTTACTTCAGGAACTTTTACTTTTGATTCGCAAGTTTCATTCAAAAAACATTTAGCACATCTTGAAATATTTGGTATAGCCTTAAACCCCTGCTTTATATTATGCATTAGAAAATTTAAACCCATTCTAATATCGTTAGCGTGTTCTTCATATAAATCTTCCTCTATATTTACTTTTATAATTTTAAAATCGTGTTGATTTGTTGTAGAAAATACCCAAAAGTAAAAATCCAAATCTTCTCCATATATATTTTTGTAAAGCCATTTATAGTGTAGTGATTGAATAAGTAATGTTAATTTTGGTCTAAATTCTCCTGCAAGATGTTCAGTATTCCATCCAAAATCATTCCATTTATCATCAAATAATCCTGTTGTCTTTATGTCAATAATAGATTTCTTTCCATTAACTTTAGCAATAATGTCAGCAGTACCCGTTATATTCCCCCAACTCATACTAACTCCTGTTTCTATATCCGTTACATTATAATGCTTTATTGCTTCCTTGTAATTTTCCACTTGATTTAACATTCTTTCGTATGCAACAGATAACTTACCACTTTTTAAAGTTTTAGGAAATGGAACTTCAGGATGATATGAAGGTAATGCTCCCGTACATACATATTCAAACCAATTTCCTAACGCTTGAGCATCAGTAGTCATACCTTTCATTCCCTTAATATATAAGGCTTCTACCTTTAATCCACACTCTTTTTTTTCAGCATACTTTGTTAATGCTTTTAGTAATGATTGAGAAATAGATATATTATCTTCTTTCATTTTATTTATTTTTTAACTCCATTAAATGTTCATACCAACCATTATCTCCTTCTACTACTCTAAATAACTGCCCATCATTTGCATCACTTCCGTTATCTTTTATTTCATATTTTTTTTTTACATAATCAGCAACATATTTTTCTATGATTTCAAAATCAACATCCCATCTATCATCATCATAATCAAAACACATTTCACCATCTTCATCTTTATATGCATCAATAGGAGATATATCAGCATATACTCTTAACTCACTTTTATCTATATGGTTATAGCCAATACAATAATTATTATTATTATTATCTACAAAATATGCAGTTTCTCCATCATCATATTGTAAAGTTAAATTAGTAGGATATTTCACAAGGACATTCTTTTTGAAAGTATCATAATTTCAAGTTCTGATTCCCCCACTATATCATTAGTAGTTTTGGCATAAAGTTTAACATACTTTTTAGCAGAATTAAGTTGCTCATCAGTCTTACAACTTTCTATTATTTTCTTTGCTTTATTTTTTATTTCTATTATTTTATCCATAGTATCTATATTAAATTTAATAATATTTTTATTATCTTTTGTTATCATTATTTAATTTTTAATAATTTTATAACTAAGTTAATTGCCTCTTCTTTATGCTTGTGATTTATATTAGGAAGTTCTTTTTGTAAATAAAATAGGTCATCCCATTTATCTTCTTTTATTCCTATTTTTTCAATAATTTTATATAATCTATTATATTTTTCTAAAATATTTCTTGATTCGGCACTAATTAAGTCGCCAAGAGTTGATTTCTGATTTTCCATTATGTATTATAAATTTAAAAAGGTAATTCTTCTTCTGATTTTTCTTCTGAGTTTTCTTCTGAGTTTTCTTCTATATTTGGTGTAGGAATTCTTGGGTCGCCTATCTCTAAAAATTCTATCTTGGATTCTTGCATTACATCTTCTATTAATTCAGTAGCATCCTGTATTTGTGATTCTTTAGTTTCATTAGGAACAAAAGGCTTACTTTGTTTCCAAAAGTCATCATCTCTAGTAAACCAAGATTTTAAAGTTATTATAGACATTTCATCTCCTGTTTCTGCATTGAAATCTATAACTTTATCTATCGCAGAAGAAGGCATCCAAGCATATACATTATTTTCTTCATCAGATATGCAAATAGCTTTTTCTCTTACTGAATTTATAACAACTAATTTCTCTTCCTTGTATTCCTTGTCGTAGAATTTACATATTTCTTTTAACATAAGTCCTGTTGTGGTACAATGAGAAAGTTTTTTTTTGTGATTATCCGATTCTTTTCTTAAAGCAAGTATTTGTTTTTCAGATAACATTGCTCTTTCTTTATAAAAATCTGATAATGATTTTAAGAAAGGGTTTTCTTCTTTATAATTTTCAAGATATTTTTTTTCTTGTTCAGTTAGGGTTGGTGTGTTTGTGTCCATTTTTTAATATTTAATTATTATCATAAGTGTTAAATTCTACTTGTATTGTCTTATCTTTAAAATCTAATGAAACTTCTTCAATTTCTAATGTCCCATAATCAGAAGGATTTACTTCTACATTTTCCATTTTCCATTCTTTATCGTAAGGAGATACATATGTAAAATTAATATCATCCTGTAAGATTAGTTCAAATGGTTTTTCATATGGTTTATTGTTATCATCTTCAATAGTAGAATATGTTCCTTCAACTGATATAGATTTAATTATAGGAGTTAAATCTTTTATCCCATACTCTTTTAAATTTATCATAACATACCAATCTACTACTATTGTTATATCTTCAAACATCTCATAATCTTTATCTATTACTTCAAAATTAAAGAATGAGTAATTTTTAGTTTTTGTTATGTCTGTTTTGAAATTTATTGTTTCCATATTTATTAATTTATTTATTTTTTAGCAGTTAATATCTCTAATGTAAAACTTCCATCATAAACTATCCCTACAAAATGTTCATCTTCAGGTATTTTATTTATAAATACTTTCAAGTCGTTCCTAATTGGGTATATTTTTTCTGTTTTACCTTCAAAACTTCTTTCCCAAAATATCTTTTTATCTCCCATATCTGATTTATGAACTAATTCGGATTTATATTTTTCTTCTTCTCCCCATTTCATATCTATTGTTTTAGTGATAATTTAGAATAGTGCTCTAATAAAGTTGACTCGGATAATCCTGTTCTTGCTGATAATACTTTAATGTAATTACAGGAATCACAACATCTTCCGTGTCCTTTTTCTAATGGTTCAGCATTATGCCCATAAATTTTAGTAGTTCTATTAACCGAAATGTATTCCATATCTCCTCCACATAAACAACATTCTGACTCTTTTGGATTTACAGATATTACTTTAGTTACTACTTTATCTATCACTTTTGTTCTTGCCTTATGATTACCTCTAAAGTTATGTTTAGTTGCCATTGTCCTTTGTATTAATTAGATTATCTATAATTGCTAGTTTATTTTCCCACTCTTGAAATAATAAAGCATCAAAAGGTTCTTTTTGCTCTAATTCTTCATAATACTTTTTGAGTTCTTCTGCCGAATAATTTTCTATATGACTAAGTTCATAATATTCTAATTGTGAAACTTGTTTATCATTTAAAAAATAATCCCAAGCTGATTGTTCATTCTTTTTGCTGCTAAAAAGAAGTTTCATTACTTTCTTTTTCATAATATTTTGCTTTTGTGTATTGATTTCGTTGTAAAGATAATAAAAATTTATAATCTACAAAATAAAATACAATAAATTATATATATTTATTTAAAATACATACATTACAAGATGATAATATAATATAAATTGTTTTTAAAAACTACAGAAAAAGTGTCAAAATCTAAAAAATAAACGGCTTTTACTACTCTTTTTCTATTGGAAAATCGTGATTACGGAATAATTTCCTTGCTCCTTGTTCTTCATCAAGCTGACTTTGAACAAATTCAGCAGAAGGCATCCAAAGGTTTGTCCTAACTAATTCAGGTCCTATCATTCTCATTTCAGGCATCTCTTCTAATTCTTCCTTTGTAATACAATCATAACTAATCATTAACTGCTTTATATACATTAGTCTTGATTTTATATGTTCTTGCCATTTAGGGTGCATATTACCACTCTTTCCCGATATATCTTTTAATTTTTCATTTAATGATACTAATCTTCCTTTTAAGAATTTGCAACCAAACTTATCATATCCTTTCTCCATATTATCTACAAAGGTTGGATTTATAGATGATTGATTTATTTTAGGATTACTTACTCTAGCTATTAAAGGAGTAGATATATCAACATATGTATAATCCAAGATTAATCTAAGTGTTGAGTTAGGAAGCATCGTATATCTTATTTTAGTAAATCCATCTAATATATAGCCTTTCTCATCAGGTGTTATAATATAGTTTTGAGATTGATATGGGTCAATACTTGGTGTTAATACTTTTTGATATACTCTACCTGAAGCTAATGTTCTATCAAATAAGAAAGGTTGCAAAAGTTGATTCTGAGATGTAGACCATAATTGAAAGTTTTTTACATCATATGTTCTTCCTATTGTACTCCATAAGAATTGAGGATAAGAAAAGTTAGATGATGAAACTACACTTACATTTGGGTTTGTAACTAATGATGGTGATACTGCTGATGACTTTGGATAAATTATACCCGATGTCCAAAAAGGAGGACCACCAAGTCCATCAACAGCCATAGATTGTACTCCATAATTTAATCTAGGAGATACACTTATCTTATTAGCACTAATAAATGCTTGAGAGGGTATTACTCTAATGTTAAATATAGATAATGCACCTTCTTCATCAGCAATTGGTCCTATAATACTCCATACTCCTACTTGACTGTATTCTGCATCTGTATTAAAAACATTTTCTACTTGTGCAGTTGTTTTATTTTGAAAAAGAGTAGTTGATGTTGGTAGACCTATTGAAAAATTAATACCCCCTTTTTGCCACAATCTCAAATTGAAACTTCCCGTACCGGGTGCAATAGTCGTATCAAACCATAGACCTGTAGCTATATTATATGCAGGGGTTACACCATAATTACCCCAATTATATGAAAAATTCCAAACATATTCTAAAGTGTCTACTGCTCCTAAATCAGAACTTTGAAATAAATCAATATCTTGATTCTCATCTGAATTATTTGTAAAACCAAAAACTGTAGCATCCATTTATTTGTTATTTTTTATTATAGTAAACCAATCATTAGAGGTATCGTTTAAATATCCATTTTTATCAATATTTAAAACCCTTTTAGTAACTCCATCATTTACATTGCCTCCTATTACCTCTATTGTCCTCTGTGTTCTGTTTATATCTACCACTATATCACAATGTCCTTTATAGCTACTTGTTGTGTCGTAGTCCACCCCTGACTCTCTTGAATAACAAACTAAATCCCCTAATTTAGGTTTTTCTTCATTTACCTTATATGCTTTAAAATCTGAATTTAAATTTTTCTTTCTATTTTGAATAAAAGGTCTTATGTAATTATTATGGGCTGAAGAATATGGAAAATCATTTCCTGCTCCACTTTTTCTCATAATAAAAGAAATAAATGCAGATGACCACGGTACATTTGAACAACCATCATTACTTGAGTTCACTCCTTTTCTCCAATATTCCCCTACTCGCTCTCTATATATATCACTACATTCAAACTCTCCTGATTCTTGTAATTTTCCTTGAGATATTAAAGGTTTACCCCAAAGTTTCCATTCCTTATTGGTATTTGATATAAGATTTTTCTTAAAACCACTCAATCTCATTCTTTTTAAAAGAATAAGTAAACCCGTAGATAGTAATACCCCGATGGATAAGCCAATAACTACCTTACTATTTTTCATTTTTTATATCTTGTATAAACATAATAACCCATAAATATAAAAGCTGCCCAATAATACCACTTTATAGGTTTATTCTGTAATACACCATTATCTTGCTCTTCCCCCCTATTTCCTTTAAATAATCCTTTTACCTCTTCATCCTTTTTATTATATAATAAGTTTATTGTATTTATATCTGATGAAAAATCTTTTATAGATACTGTTTTATTATTATAGCCAACATAAGAAATAGTTAAGAAATCTGAAGGGAATACATCAATACTAAATATACCTTCTTTATCTGCTGATGTTTTTTTACCCCCTTCAATAAGATTTCCATCTCCATCAGTTACTATTATAGTAGCTTGAGGTAGCATATCTTTAGTTTCACTATCTATTACCTGTCCTTTTGCTATCATTTATTTATTATTTTTCTGATTCATCTTCAATCATCTTATTAGAAATAACCCTATGTATTATTAAATAGCCTGTTAATAACAAGATGCCTATAAAAATATCTTTTTTAACTTTTTTATTCATTATCTTCTTCCTAAAAATATTCCTAATAAAACTCCTACTAATCCTCCAATTAACATTTGATTATTTTCTTTTTTCTCAACTTTACCACCTTTTGCAAAGAACTCACTATCTATAACTCTATAATCATCATTATCGTTATCTACTTCTAAAAGTTGTATATTTTCTATTGGCTCTTTAATATCATTATACTCGTAAACTCCCTCTTTTTTCAACCTATTAAAATGTTCTTTTGCTTGATGTAGTCCAAATTCATTATGAGTGTATTGGAATTTACTCTCTCTTGGTTGCTCTCCGTTTTCCAAATCAATATCAATAGCATAAACTTTACCACCCTTTGCATAGGTCGAGCCTTTTTCTACACCAAAAACAATGCCCTCACGATAGTCGCTAAAATCTTCTACCTCAAAGATTCCATAGGATTCGCCATTAGATGTGTCAAGAGCAAATACTATTTCCCCTTCATTAACAAGATTCTTTGCATCATATTTTGAGAGAATATCATATTCTTTTCTAAACCTCCACTTGTCAATTAATTTGTTTGTTTGAATATATTTTTTTGCTCTTTCCTCTATCTCACCACCACTTGCCATAGAACCTCCTTTTGCATAATGATAGCGATTATATGCCCATTCAACTAAATCTAAATTAGTA
>TARA_B110000211_G_scaffold171062_1_pt1 | contig 11019 bp, 12 predicted proteins | sample TARA_B110000211 | Tara Oceans TARA_B110000211 (sample SAMEA4397516) | marine metagenome | biome: Polar Biome; feature: [DCM] deep chlorophyll maximum layer (ENVO:01000326); material: water (ENVO:00002006), including particulate matter (ENVO:01000060) such as... | depth 30 m
TAACAATAAGACCAAAAGAAGGTTTTTACCAAATTTAAAAAAAGTTACTTTTACAAGTGATAAATTAAAAAAAAATATTTCTTTAAAAGTTACAAATGCAGCAGTACGATCAGTTGATTTTAAAGGAGGTCTTGACCCATATTTAAAATCAGCAAAAAAACAAAAACTCTCTAAAAAAGCTCAAAAATTAAAATTGAGTATTAGCCTAACCGCGTAGTGTCTAAGAAGTTAAAATCAAATACAAACTTATTTCTTCTTCTCTCAATTTTTATGGGAGGGGTCATCATTGTTTCTAATTATCTAGTTCAATTTCCAATTAATAAATTTAATTTACAAGAAATACTTACCTACGGAGCGTTTAGTTATCCTATAACGTTTTTAATTACTGATTTAGCAAATAGAAGATTCGGAAAAGAAAAAGCTAGAAAACTAGTATATTTTGGCTTTGCAGTTGGAATCTTACTAACACTTTTTGTTTCTACAAATTTTAAAGATGTAATATCTATCAGAATAGCCATAGGATCAGGCACAGCTTTCTTGATTGCGCAACTAGTGGATATAGAAATTTTTCAAAGTCTTAGAAACAAAGTTTGGTTTATTGCTCCAATGACCTCATCAGTTTTTGGTTCAATCATTGATACATTTTTATTTTTTTCAATTTCTTTTTTAGGGACAGGAGTGCCATGGGTAACACTTGCTTTTGGAGACTTATTTGTGAAGTTTTTAATGACTATTTTAATGTTAATACCTTTTAGATTACTAATAATCAAAATAAAGGATTTAAATTCACGAACTGCTTAGTAAATATATTATATTTAGTTGGAAATAAACTATTTGCCTAATGAACAGTTCTTTTTTTATCTTCACTAAATAAATCAGTCAACTGATTGATCATTACATCACCAAGGTCTTGAACATCAGCAATTTTGATTGCTTTTTCATAGTATCTTGTTACATCATGCCCAATCCCAATAGCCAGCAATTCAACTGAAGAACTTTTTTCAATCCATTTTACTACTTGCTTTAAATTATTCTCCAAGTAGTCACTAGGATTAGTAGAAAGAGTTGAGTCGTCTACGGGCGCGCCATCAGATATAACCATTAATATTTTTCTTTCTTCTTTTCTTTTAAGAATTTTATTGTACGCCCACTTTAAAGCCTCACCGTCAATATTTTCTTTTAGTAGACCCTCTTTAAGCATCAGGCCCATATTATTTTTTGACTGTCTCCAAGGAGTATCCGCAGATTTGTAAACTATGTGTCTTAGATCATTTAAACGACCAGGAAACAGCGGTTTTTGATTATTCATCCACCTCTCTCTACTTTGTCCGCCCTTCCAGTGTTTAGTTGTAAAGCCTAAGATTTCTACTTTTACAGAACATCTCTCTAAAGTTCTCGCTAATATATCCGCACATATTGCGGCGACAGAAATTGGCTTTCCTCTCATAGATCCAGAGTTATCAATTAAAATTGTAACTAACGTATCTTTAAATTTCATATCTTTTTCTTTTTTAAAGGAAAGTGAATTAAGCGGGTCTATTATAATCCTAGTTAATTTTGAAGTATCTAGCGAACCTTCTTCTAAATCAAAATCCCAAGAACGATTTTGCTTTGCCAATAATTTTCTTTGCAACTTATTAGCTAGTTTAGAGATAAAATTTTTTAAATTTAACAATTGTTGGTCTAAGTTTTGTCTCAATCTTAAAAGCTCTTCATCATTTTCTAATTCTTGAGCTGATACGACTTCATCAAACTCTTGAGTATAAAATTTATATTTTGAATCACCAAAATTTTTATTTTTTTTTTTGTTTTTGCTAGGCGAGCTTAAAGCATCCTCATCCTTACTTATCTCAATCTCTTTATCAATTTCAGAAGATAGTTGATCTAGATCTGGCAAATTAGAATCTATAGACATTTCGTTATTTTCACTATCTTTTGAGTTTTCATTGTTTTCATCTTTTGCTTTGTTTTCTAGGCTTTCACTATTTTTTTGACCGTCTTCCTTTTGTTCAGATTCTATATTTTCATCAATTTTGAACTGTGAAATTATTTTTGAAATTAAAGAATTAAATTTTTTTTGATCAAACAATGAATTGTTTAACAATTCTAATTTATCTTTTAATCTGGAGTCTAATTTTTTTTTATATTTTTTATACTTATTTTCTGATTCTTTATTTTTATTAGATTTTAAAATATTGCTCCTCAAATAATATTCAAAAGCATCAAGAAATTCGTAATCGTTATTTTTATAATCAGTTTCTTTCTTACTTTTTATTTCATATAAATGGTCTAAATTTTTTCTAATGCCCTTAAAGTATGAAGAGCCAATATTTTCATATCTGACTTTTTCAGCAACCGCGTAAAGTAATTTTGATGTACTTCCCTGAGGTTCAAAATCATTATAAATATTTAAATCTGAGCATTTAAATTTTAAAGCTTCAGAGTCAGCTATTGCTCTAGTCTTTATATAGTCGTGTATATTGTTTATGTTTTTTAAATTTGGAAGATTTATAGTTTTAATATTATTTTTGTTTACCTCATTACCAAAAACTACTTCAATGTTTTGATCCCCAACAATTGATTTAACTGTCGAGATAATTGCTTTTTTAAAATCTTCCAGTATCTCTGTCTTCTTTTCCATTTAGGAAATAGTCACATTTATAGATGATTCTGGAAGATCTTCACCAAAACATCTTTGGTAATACTCAGAAATAATTTTTTTTTCCATATCATCACATTTATTTAAGAATGTTAATCTAAATGCATAACCGTGATCATTAAATATTTTTGTGTTTTCAGCCCAATGCAGAACTGTTCGAGGACTCATCACGGTGGAAATATCACCATTGACAAATCCTTTTCTTGTAAGATCTGCAACTTTGATCATATTTGAAATTTTTTCTTTTCCTTCTTTAGAATTATAATTTTTATTTTTTGTTAAGATTATTTCTAATTCTTTATCAAAAGGTAAATAGTTTAAAGTAGTTACAATATTCCATCTATCCATCTGACCTTGATTGATCTGCTGGGTTCCATGATAAAGTCCGGTTGTATCGCCAAGCCCTATAGTATTAGTTGTCGCAAACATTCTAAAATAATTATGCTGAGAAATAACTTTATTTTTATCTAATAATGTAAAATTACCATCACTTTCCAGAACTCTTTGGATAACAAACATAACATCAGGTCTACCAGCATCATATTCATCAAACACTAGTGCCACTGGATTTTGTATGGACCATGGTAAAACACCCTCTTTAAATTCAGTAACTTGCTTACCGTCTTTCAAAACAATAGCATCTTTTCCAATAAGGTCTATTCGACTTACATGGCTGTCTAAGTTAACTCTCACACAAGGCCAGTTTAATCTTGCTGCAACTTGTTCTATATGTGTAGATTTTCCCGTTCCATGATATCCCTGGATTAGAACTCTTTTGTTAAAAGCAAATCCTGAAAGAATTGCTAAAGTTGTATCTCTATCAAATTTATAATCCTGATCAATTTTTGGAACAAATTCATTTTTTTTTGAAAAAGCGTTTACTTCCATTTCAGTTTCTATCCCAAATGTTTGTCTGACTGATATTTTAATATCTGGACTTTTCAAGTTAGTTAGATCTGTCATTATTTTTTTCCTTTTGTCATTTTAAGCTGACTATAAGCTAAAGTAATTTTTTTAAGCTTATCTTCAAACTTTCTACTTCCTTGGTTTTTATCAGGATGAAATTTTTTGACAAGAGTTTTGAACTGTTTCTGAATTTCTTCCCATTTAACATCATATTTTAGCTCCATGATATCTAAAGCGTCCCTGTCAGTACTGGTTAATTGGGTCTTAGCATACTCTTTAAAACCTGAGGATTTAAAAATATTTAACTTATCTTCTAGAGCATTATTCCAGAGCATATTAAAAAAATTTTCAGAAGAACCAAAACTTTTTGTAGCCTTATGCCAGGTTAGATCGGATTTAACAAAATATTCAATTTGTTGATCTGTCATATCAGAAAAATAATTCCATTTTTTATTAAAAAGCTTAATGTGTTCCAAGCAAAGTAATCTATATTTTTTGCTATTATCTTTTTCTAGAGGAGCCTTGTAGCTCCCAACCTGATCACAATTCTCCCAATCACATATAATTTTCATATCAAAAAAGTATTTATATAGTAAATTAAGAATATATGAATAATTTTTTAGAGTTCATTGAAAATAAAATTAAAAGTAATATTAAAATTGAAAATATTATAGTTACAGACAATAGTATCTATCATCAAAAACATAAATCATTTGATGCTAAAAAGTATCACTTGCGGCTAGAAATCGAGTCGATTTATTTGAGTTCCCTGGATAAAATTAAAGCTCATAGAGAAATAATGACGGTCCTCTCTGAAGAGCTTAAATACAAAATTCATGCCTTGGAAATAAAAATTATATAATTTTATTTAATATTTTCTTTAATTCAATATAGGAAATTTTATATGAATTTGGCTTTGTTGTCTCACCAATTTTTTTTAATAAAATAAGATTGATTTTTTTATCGTTGTTTTTTTTGTCAATCATCATGTAGTCAGCAATTTTTTTATATTCACTTTTTTTAAAAAATTTTTTAATATTATATTTTAAATTATTAGAGTCATAAATATCTTTCAATTGGTCTAATGTGTCTAAGCTACATAATTTTTTTATATAAGAAAATCTAGTTGCCATCATCATGCCCATGATTACGGCTTCTCCATGATTTATTCTTTTTGAATATTTATTTTGTGCTTCAATAGCATGAGCAAAAGTATGGCCAAAATTTAATATCATTCTTATATTTTTTTCATAAAGGTCTTTGTTTACAAAGTGTAGTTTGATCTTACAACTTTCTATTACAGCTCTTTGTAATAAATCTAAATTCCTATTTTTTAATAAATTTTTAGAATTTTTTTTAAGCCAATTAAAAAAATTTGTCTTTAAAATTAAAGAGTGTTTTAAGATTTCAGCATAACCACAAATTAACTCTCTTTGAGGTAAACTTTTTAAAATTTCAACATCGGAAACAACTAATTTAGGTTGGTAAAATGTCCCAATTAAATTTTTACCATGCGTTGAGTTTACTCCTGTTTTTCCGCCAATTGAAGAGTCTACCTGGGCTAATAATGTTGTGGGAATATTTATAAAATTAATTCCTCTTTTTATAATACTTGCTGCAAAAGCACTATAGTCACCTAAAATACCACCGCCTAGTGATATTAAAATATCATTTCTATTAAAATTATTTGCGAGACATTTTTCCGCAAGATTATTAACATTATTAAAAGATTTAAATTTTTCATTTATAGTGTACTGAAAAATATATATTTTGTATTTTTTTAAATAGCTTTTAAGTTTTGTTTTGAATTTGTTCGGAACATTCTTATCTACTACTAAGGCAATTTTTCTAGCACCAGGACATAATGTTCTGATTTGTCTGGGAATTTGATTTAAAATATTTTTACCTATAATTATAGAGTAATTTGAATTTAAATTTTTTATTTTTAATTTAGTCATTTTCATAAAGATTAACTATTTTTTTTACAATTAAATTAGTGGTTAAACTATTACAATCAATTTTATAATTAGCAAGCGAGTAAATATTTTTTCGCTCATTATAAATCTCTTCAAGAGTTGAATTAATATTTTTATTTATTAATAAAGGTCTTTGCTTAGATTTTCTAAGTCTTTTTTCAAGCAAGTTTATACTTAAATCAAGCCAAAAACTTTTTGCATGTAATATAACTTGATCTCTAATCTTCTTGTTAACAAAGGCCCCACCCCCTAAAGATATGATTATATTTTTTTTTTTAATTTCCTCGAGTGTAATTTTTTCTTCTAGTTTTCTAAAAAAAATCTCTCCTTTTTGCTTAAAAATATTTTGAATAGTTAATTTTAGTTTTTTTTCGATGATTCTGTCTATATCTACAAAATCCATCGATAGATGATTTGATAGTGATTTGCCAATAGTTGACTTGCCAACACCCATCATTCCAGTTAAAGCAAGGTTTTTTTTCAATTATATTCCTTATTTATAATTTGATTTATCATAAATTTGTCTTATTTATTCAGTTTAAATATATTTAATTACTATGCAATTCAATTACAATAGTCGCTTTAGCACCAGAGTATCAACCAAAAGAAAAATAATTAATTTTTTTTTATACGTTCTAGCTTTTTTATTCGTTTTATTTTTACTAAGTAAATTTAATTTTCCAGCCCCAAAGCAAGAGATTAAAAAAAACATCACTAATGAAATTATTAAACTTAAATAAAAAGCTCTTTTTCTCATTAATTTTATTTATCTTTTTTACACCTCTTCTATCGGAAGATAGTGTTGATATATGGAAAAAAGAAAATCTAAATAAAAAAAATAGTTCAGACAAAGAAAAAAAAGATTCCCCAAAGCAGTGGGAGTCAAAAATTAAATTTGATACAAAGCCATCAAAAGAAACTGATATTAACTCCAGCAATTTAGAGATTAACAAAAATGTAGTTTATGGAATATTTGATCCAGAAGAAAACAACTTAACATTAGACATGTGGGTCAATTCAGAAGGAACTAGAGTCAAAGATACAATTGATCGGATTGAAAAAATCAAACTTTCTTCTTTTGCAGAAGAAGTATTTATAAGCACTTTATATACAATTTCAAAATTGCCAGATCAAAATATGACTGATGAAGAATTTATAGATTATAAATTTAACTGGCTCATCAAAAATAAAAAACACGAACTAATATCAAATTTCTTAAATAAGAATAAAGAATTTCCAAATAAAAAAAAAGTTATTAGATATTTAGTAGATTACAATATCTCGAAATCTGATTTGATTGAAGCTTGTCAAAGCATAAAGTTGATTAACCAAGACATAAAAGATTCTTATCTAGATCAATTTAGAATTATTTGCTTAATACAAAATAAAAAAAATAGTGAAGCACAACTTTTTCTTGACCTTCTCAGAGAACAAAAATTATCTAACAAGTTTTTTGATAAAAAAATTAATTATCTTTTAGGGTTAACTGACAAGTTAGATAGTAAAATTGATGATAGTAATTTATTAAATTTTTACTTATCATCAATAAGTATTCCTGATTTTACCTACAAGCCTAACAAAAAAACAAACAAAAAAATATGGCAATACTTAACTGCAGCTAATTTATTCAAAATCAATGATCTTGAAAATAAGGAACAAATAAAAGAACTGGAGATTGCAGCTAACAATGGCTCCTTGCCTAATACGTATATTTTTGAAATCTATAAGAATATTAAATTTTATTTTGATGATTTTTTAAATACAGATGAAATTTATTCTTCACTTGACCCCATAAATGCAAGAGCCTTAGTTTATCAAAAAATTTTACTATCAGACAATATTGAAACAAAATTAAAATATTTATTTTTATTAGATGAACTGTTTAAGAAAGATAAATTATCTAATGTACACAAAGAATATTTAAATAAAGAACTAAAAGCTATGGATGAAGATCAAATACCACCATTTTATCTACAGTTTGTTGCTGAAAATATTATTAAGAAGAAAAAAAATACTTTAAAAAAAATTAAATATAACAATAATTATTTTCATACCTCTAAAATTTTAACGTTTTATACAGAAAATAATGTTTCAAAAAAGAAAATAGAAAAAGAACTTAAAACTGTCTCTAAGAAAATAAAGAAAAATAAAAAATACAAAACTTCCTTAAAGGATGTCATGCTTTTTGAGACATTAAAAAATGATGGAATTAGCATACCCAAAGAACTCATTGATCAAAAAATAGTAAAAAATAACTTACCTCCAGTTGAATTACAAAATTTAGGAAAAAACAATGAAACTGGTTTGCTTTTACTAAGAATTGTAGAATTAATAGGCCAGGATGAAATTCTTGATTTAGATGAACAGACTATTTATTTTATAAATCATTTATTAATAAAATCAGGCTTAAAAAGATTTAACAAAAAAATTTTAATAACAGCACTTCCCGAAAGAACTGAAATCTAATATACTTATAGACGATGACAATTAGAAAAATCTTAGTTGAACCAAATCCATTTCTAAGACAAGTTTCTCATAATGTTGAAAGGGTGGACAATGAAATTAGAAAGCTAATGGATGACATGCTTGAAACAATGTATGAAGCACCTGGTATTGGGCTAGCTGCTATACAAATTGGGGTGCCAAAAAGAGTAATTGTAATAGATCTCTCAAAAGAGGATGAAAAAAAACCAATGTATTTTGTTAACCCGGAAATAGTTGTAAAATCAAAAAATAGTTCAAGTTATGAAGAAGGGTGTTTATCTGTGCCAGGGCAATTCGCTGAAATTGATAGACCTGACAAATGTCATATTAATTATTTAGATTATAACGGTCAGAAAAAAGAATTAAAAGCAGAAGGTCTTTTAGCAACTTGCATACAACATGAGATGGATCATCTAGAAGGAATCTTATTTATTGATCATTTATCAAAGTTAAAAAAAAATTTTATTATTAAAAAACTTTCAAAACAAAAAAAAGCATTAGAGAGAATAGTAGTTTAAAAAAATAAACTAATGCCATTTAAAATTATTTTTATGGGAACTCCAAAGTTCTCAGTGCCCGTACTACAAGCGTTAGAAAATTCTTCATATAAAATTTCATGTGTTTACACTCAAGCTCCAAAAAAATCTAATAGGGGCCATAAATTAAATTTGTCATCAACTCACAAGTTGGCTCAAGAATTGCAAATACCCATTAGAAGTCCTAAAAACTTAAACTCAAATGAAGAATTAAATTTTTTTAAAAAATTAAATCCAGATATTGTAGTTGTAGTTGCTTATGGGCAAATAATTCCAAAAAACTTTATTGATATACCAAAAAAAGGATTTGTTAATATTCACGCTTCTATTCTTCCTAAATGGCGTGGAGCAGCACCAATACAAAGATCAATTATAAATTTAGATAAAGAGACAGGTATAAGCGTAATGAAAATTGAGGAGGGGCTGGATTCCGGTCCCGTTATGAAAAAAATAAAAATTGATATCCTCCCTAATGATACGAGTGGAGAAATTTCACAAAAATTGTCCAAAATCGGGTCTGACATCATTGTTGAAGTTTTGGACAATATTTTTAATGACAAAGTTAAATTCATAGAACAGGAACATAAATTTGCTACTTATGCAAAAAAAATTAAAAAAAGCGAGGGCAAGATTAATTGGGAAGAAAATGCAAAAAATATTATTGGGAAAATTAACGGTCTTAATCCAGACCCGGGGGCATGGTTTGAATATAAGAAGACAAGATTTAAAATCTGGAAAGCTTCAATATTTGAAAAAAAAGGAACTCCAGGAACTATCTTAGATAATAATTTTATAATTGGCTGTAAAGACAAGTCCATACAAATTATTGAAATACAAAGAGAAGGTAAAAACAAGTTATTACTTGAAAATTTTTTATTAGGTATGAATTTTAGTATAGGCGACCTAATCCAATAATGTTTAATTATCAAATTATAATTGAATATGATGGAATTAATTTTGTGGGTTGGCAAAAACAAAAAAATGGATCTTCTGTTCAACAAGCAGTTGAAAAAGCACTAAGTCTAATTTTAAAAGAAAAAATTACCATAAATGGCTCTGGCAGAACAGATGCTGGTGTTCATGCCTCAGGACAATCAGCACATTTTTATACTAAATTTATTATTAATGATAAATTTTATTTTTTAAACTCTGTTAATTATTTTTTAAAAAAAAAAAAAATATCTATCTTAAAAATATATAAAAAAAAATTAAATTTTCACGCAAGATTTAATGCAAAAAAAAGAGTATATAATTATGTAATAGTAAATCGTACAGCTCCTTTGTCTCTAGATTTAAACAAAGCTTGGCATGTAAAAAAAAATCTAAATTTTGAAATTATGAAAAAAGCAGCGCAAGATTTAAGAGGAAAAAAAAATTTTTCAACTTTTAGATCTTCTTCTTGCAATTCTCCGTCACCAATTAAAACACTTGATGAAGCCAAAGTAAGAAAGTCTGGAAATAAAATTATAATAACATTTATATCAAAATCATTTCTGCAACAACAGGTAAGGTCCATGGTAGGATGTATAAAATATGTTGGTGAGGGTAAATGGAATTTAAAAGAATTTAATTTCGTTATTAAGTCAGAAAAAAGATCTAATTGTGCACCACCAGCCCCAGCACATGGCTTATATTTATCTAGAGTTTTTTATTAGGGTTATTGCCTAAAACCATATTTTTTTAATGAATTTATAGATATAAAAAAAATAGAGATAAAATTTTTAAAAATGTTAAAATTATTTAAACTTTTGTTAATTTTCCACATCCAATATAAATTTTTAAAACGATTACTCTGTAAAGAATTTTTTCTTATTTGATATTCAGTAAGATAGTTTGGCAAACAATAGGCATAGCCTATTTTTTTCAGTAGTTGACACTTAAAATGATAATCTTCACAAATTTTAGTATTTGAAAATTTAATTCCATCTGCAAAAAATCTTTTAACAATCATAGTGCTTGTAGCAATCGAAGTATTTCTAACAAATGAATTAAAGTTTAATTTTTTAGGAACATTAATAATTTTTTTTTTATGTTTATTCACACTAAAAGTTTTGTAGTTTGTGTAGGTAAAATGGTAATTATTTTTATTCATGTAATTAATCTGAAGTTTTAATTTATTTTTTAGCCAAAGATCATCAGAATCAATAAATGCTAAATAGTCAGAATTTGATTTTTTTATAGCAAAATTTCGACAATAACCTGCGCCTTTATTTTTTTTTAAATAATAAATTTTAATTTTTTTAATTTTTTTAAAATTAGATAAAATTTGTTTGGTTTTGAAATTAGAACAATCATCAATAATAATAAGTTCCCAGTTTTTATAAGATTGCTTTATGATGGAATTTACTGTTGCTAGAATAGTATTAGAACTATTGTAATTAGGTAGAATTATTGAAACCTTAGAATTCATTTTTTATTAGGTAATAATTTGTTATTAGTATTTTGATAATAAAAAAAA
>TARA_B110000211_G_C14092413_1_pt1 | contig 10979 bp, 10 predicted proteins | sample TARA_B110000211 | Tara Oceans TARA_B110000211 (sample SAMEA4397516) | marine metagenome | biome: Polar Biome; feature: [DCM] deep chlorophyll maximum layer (ENVO:01000326); material: water (ENVO:00002006), including particulate matter (ENVO:01000060) such as... | depth 30 m
TAATTATCCCTTAACTGGCTGTGTGAATCTATTGGAGCACGTCAGCCTGTTTTAGCGAGTTGAACTTAGCAAGTGCTTCACTTGTTGGTAATGGTGTATCACTCGTTATGAAAGTAGGGGCTTTCCCCTTTTTAGGTTTTACATGCTGAGGTCTTCCATAAAGAAGGCGAACTAGCTGTTCCCAGTTTTCGTTTTCAGCTTCTGAGCTAGAAAAGTTTATCCACATTCTTGATTTCATAAACGTGGGTAATATTGGCTCTCCATCCTCACCAAACTCACATACAATTGGTATAAACTTAGATTGCTTTACTTTTTCATACACTTCACCTGAGATGATCTGTGATTCTGTACCCACACCTGCTTTCCTAGCGTTCGCTTTTTCGGCATATGCCCGATCACATATGACCAATACATGAGTGACATCTGGATCAGTTACCATACTCTCCATAAATGCGTACTTGTCATCGCCTTCTTTTAAATCATAAATATCTAAAATGACATCGACACCATCGGCAACAAGCCTGTCAGCCCAATGTTTTACTAATTCTTGGTGCGATTGATCAGTCCAACTATATGAAACAAATACTTTTGGTTCTTCCATAATTCTCATTCTTGTTCTTGTTTTAAGCGCTAACAATCTAATATCGACCTAATGGATCATTTTAATCTTTCCTTCATTAGTAACAAAATAATTTTTATCTTTCTATATCAAATAAATAACAACCTGATATTTTTCGAATGAACCGACGTAAACGACCATTGGGTCGACTCTTTGACTATAGGGGCACTTAAACTAAAACTGTATGCACATACCCCTCTTAATTTAATACTGCGAATTTAAATCTTACCTGCATAACACTTAAGCGGATAATTTAGAGGACAGAAAACTCAATCCTCTTAAGCCACTCATACTTATTTTCAAGCATATGGCCGCGGCCATATTTTGGCCCTGACTTTTTATGCCCCATTAGTTCGTCGATCACCTCTTCTGGCGCGCCAGCATCGCGCAGGCGATCTTTAAAGGTATGGCGTAGTGAATAAAGTGAATGTGCAGGCGTTGGCTTCAGATCATTCTCTCGAAAGTACTTATTGATTGTGGTCGAGGCTGTATCGGCGCTGCGGTAGTGAGTGAAGCCACCGGGCAATTGCTGAAATGCGTATAGGGATGCACCGACCAGCGGTATTTTACGTTCAGATGTGACAGTTTTTAACGCCTGATTTTCATGCGCGCGTATCCAGATATAGGGGATAGGCTCATCTAAGAAAATATCTTCCTTGTGCAAGCCGACTAGCTCGGATTCGCGCGCTCCAGTATCTGCCATGGCAAATACCAGTAATCTTGCTTCAGAATTAAGCGAGCTCATGCTGCCGGGCGCAAGCAGCACGTTTTGAACAAACTCAGCGTCGTAAGGTGGCCGGGATTGTTCTAATTCTTTGAGGCGTATTTTTGAAAACAAAATATCAAAGTCAGTATCTACTTCATGGTGAATACCGACTACTTGCAAGATGTCTTTCACATACATCATGTTTTTATTAACGGTAGCGGCCACAACTTCACCATTTTCAATGCGCTGCATCCACCACTGGCGGAACTGAAGAATGTCAGAGCGTGCAACGCTTTTAAGTGATTTGTCGCCAATGGCTGTAATGAAATAGTTAATAGCCGCAAGGCGAGGGTTCCACCACTTGCGGATTTGATGCTCGGACTTATTCACCAAACGATCACCACAAAGCGGCCAATATTTGTCTGCGCAGCTGCTTAAAGGGAGTTCTGGCACTTCCGCACCGCCAAGAACAGAAGAGACCGTCTCGGGCTTTTCTATCGCTTTACTGGCCGTCTTCAAACGCTCTACAATTTCCTCTAGGGGTTCTTTGGCAATATCGACTGCGTTTTTATATGCAAAGCCATGAGCTTTAGCTAGTTTGATGGCCGTGCGGTACTCAGCATCAGCGTCGCATTGGCCACCGCCTTTTATCAGGCTGCGCCAGTAATCTTCGATATAGTCGTTATAAATGGATGCTTTTCGGATGGCCTCTTTTTCGTCTTTTGTGCCGAGTGATATTTTGATCATTTTCCGGTCATCATATTCGGCCACGTATTCTGGTACGCGTCTTCGATAGTAATAATTCTTTCCTCTACAAAAGACGTAATTTGCCATCCATGTGTCCCAATTTGTAGCCCATTTTGTGTACCACTTTTGATTAAAGCAAAAACGTGGTTTGGTCAATTGAAAAATAAATTTCAATCAATACAACATGTTAGCAGGATATTTATTAAGATTATGTAAAGGAAAATGGTGGAGGGGGCAAGATTCGAATTGAAAATTTTCATCTATAATTATTGTTTTATTTCAGTACTTTAATTGTTTATTAGAAATTACTACTATTAAATTTTGTGTCCCATTTTGTGTACCAATATGTGTCCCAGTTTTTTCGACACTCAAGGTTCGAATCCCGTATTTGATTCAGCAATCATAATTGCTCTATTTAAGGCATCAATTTGCTTTTTTCGCTCCTGATATTCAGTCTCAACACGCTCAAATATTGGTAAATAAGTATCGCCATGGCGAGCCACAATTTTGGCCGCTTGAAGATATGCTTGTTTGAGCTGGCTCAAAGTTATCTTATTCTCCATGGCAACCTCGCTGACGATACAAATGCGGGCATTTAATCCACTCGTGAAGATCCTTAAGATAAAACACGTCACTTATACGCTTACCCTTGGGCGATAGATTACGAGGCTTCGGGAATGTGCCACAAGCTATTCTGCGTGTAATTTCGTGTTGGGGGATACCGCATAGCTTTGCGGCTAGTTTTAACGGAATGAGTGCATTGCTTTGAATCATGAGCGCAGCAGTTACCTGCGCTTCAAAATCAGCCTTAATACTTTTACCATTGAGAATATCATCCATGGTGCGTCCTTAAATAAAAAGCCTGCATTACCTGCAATGCTTTTTGGCACCCATGTCAGATTAAAGGAAGAATATAGCCAGCTCTCGCAAAAATTATATTCCTATAAATAGCATACGCCCAGTATCTTAATAATTGGTTAACCGAGAGGACGTTTATTTTTTAGCGTCAATCTTAAAGTCTTCCTGAAGCTTGCCCCAATGCGTTCTAAGTCCATCTTTGTGGGCGTCCTCCATCGGTAGTGCTTTGAGTGCCTCAGGCCAAAGTTCTCTTGCCCTACTCAGTGTGTCATCCAAATGCGGTTTAATTGCCCGCCATGGGATGCCGGATTTATCCGCCCATGCCTGAAAATGCGCCATGGTGACTGTATACCACTCTTTTGTTTTGCCGAGGTTGAGTGCGTATTGGGTTTCATTCTCGATATAGACGCTGGTTGTTACGATATCGTAGGCAGGAGAAAGCCGTGGAGTGATCTTGTCGGGGTATAGAAAGCTCCAATTCTTGAGGTGTGCATCACCATTAGCCAACAGAATGTTTACCAGCAGTCGCCTTGCGAACTGCTGCGCGTCGGCCAGCCCGTCGCCAGAAAAGTCATAAATGACTTTGCCTATATTCTCATAATTAGCAGAGGTGTATTTCTCGTGTGGGTACTTCACCAAAATCTGCGCAAAGTCTTCCATGTGAATACGTTGATCGCTTTCACGATCAAAACGCTTGATGGCAAAGGCTTGCTTCTCATCGGGTAAGTTAATTTGTGGCAGGTTATCGAGCTTATCCAGCTCGACAAGTTTGATCTCAGGGATATCAACGCCAACGAGCCCCGCCAACGACATGGCAGTATATTCGTTCAGCGGTACGAACTTATGCTTGGTTGATGGCGTTTTGATGATCCAATCACCCAGTACATTACCCTTGGATAAGTTATAGCGCCCATCCTTCTCCTTCATGGAAAACTTCATTTGCACGCCAGCCAAGGAAAACTTATTTTCTTGGTTGGCTTTATCGAATTTTACTGCTTTAGCTTTTCCGTGCGTTTCCAGCACGTAATCTGGAACATCTTCTGGTTCCATAGGTGTGGCTTCGATTGCCCCCGGTAAATCTTCGCCAAGATACGAGAGAATATGAAATTCATTATCAACGTGCACCTTCAAGCCTTGTGCGATCAGCTCACGTAGCGAGCCTTCCGGTAGCAAGTTTGAAAGCACAGGATGCAGCCGCTGATTCCGAGCCCATGGTTCTGCCATGAGCTTGGCCGCATTCGGAAACGAGGGATGAGTAATCAGGCTGAATGTCGGGCGATCAGGAGAATTTTTAAATGAGTCTGCAATACTCAAAACATTGCGGCCATTCTTAAACCCTGCGAGATAGCCGATCAGCACGCCATGAATTGAGAGCTTTAAAACATTCACTTCATCATTGGTGTCTGTGCTCATTCATTTTCTCCCAGCAATCCTTGCCATGGATCATCGCTTAATGACTTATTCTTTATTTTTGCCGAGTGACTTGGCTCGTTAGATGCTGTGGCATCGTCGGCCAGTACCGCCAGCACAGCATTCAATTTTTCCTGTGGTATTAACAGTAACTCACTTCTAAGGCCCTTGGCGACTAGCTCAAGAGTGTCAAGGCGTGGGTTGCCTTTGGATTCCAAACGCTGATATTGCTGACGTGATATACCAATGCGTAGCATCATATCGTGCTGTTTGAGTTCCAATGCGATACGGCGTTTTTTGATCTGTTCGAGCAATGAATTCATAATGAAGCTTATATGTTGCTATTTTCTATTAAGAAGCATATTAGTTTCTTTTTTTGATTTAAGCAACATATTAGTTTCTTTTTTAGGCTTGGAGCGTTTTAATTGCAAAAAGAAACATATATATTGCCTTTTGTGAGAGGCATCTATGTGCTGTTGTTCGCTTATTTTGCTAATTGAGTACCGGCTCGAATTACAGCCTTCGTAAAATAGGCTCACATATTTCTCCTATATCAAAAGAGTTTTGAGCACTTCATTTTTCACTAGGTACTTTTTTGATATTTGCTCTCTGGTTGTTTTGCGCGCTCCTGTATTTTGAAAATAAAAACAATAAGCAGACTAGTAACAAAATTGCACCTGGAACACTGAGTTTTTCAGAAACTCCACCGTGATGAGAACAGGCTCCTTGTTTACCTATACTTAGAGAAGCCCATCCGTCTGAGCACTCAATGTATATGACAAATGACATAATAATCCCTGAAGCGAAAAGGCTTAAGAAGAAAAGAAGTAAATGCTTTTTTGTCTTTTTATAAAAAAGCAAAAATATTGTGCTTGTTAGCACAATGAGTAATAAATATGGCAATTTCGATCTTTCTATGTATATTCCCTCAATTGAACAAATTAATAATTATTGGTGGCCGGATCAAGTAGGGCTGTATAAAACCTATTTAATATTTTTGGGTGCACCGTCATCGTGAAGTTGAGGTAATAGGCATTAGGAATAAATTGCTTCAAACCTGCACGGTTCCGCTATTGGCGTGGCTTTACGATGACCGCAAGATGTGTGCGTGTAGTACAAAATGTTCCATTTCTCCCTACACGCACCTATCTTGAAAAGGACGTTTCCCCGTCCGTTTTATCCTCAGGAGGCGCGCTAAGCATCGAATTATCATTCTCTGGCAAGTGCTTAGTTGGTGCATATCGGTATTGAACCTAGTGCTGCACCAATAAACGTATGGCCGTTTAATCGCCACTTATGGGAGCCTCCGCGCTCCCCCTAAGAACCCCATGGACAAGGGTGAAAATTCGACTTTCCCCTTGTATCCCCATCGACCAGAAAGGAGATGTTAGCTCTCCCTTCATGGACTTCCCATCAACCAAAAGGGCATTTCATAGCCCCTTGGAACCCTCGACCAAAGAGCGCATTGCTGCCCTTTGGAAACCAGAACCAACCCTACGCGGTTTGGATGCCGTAAGCATTTCGCTGCTTAACCTCGACCATTTAGCGTAAATGGATACGATCATTAAACTTATCAATATCATCTATTTAAGGTTGTCGATTCCTCTATTTTCCCATATTCTCTCATATAGCATTTTGGTGGATATAAAAATGACCGATGAAATTATGACCTTGAAAGAGGTCGCTGACTATCTCAAGTTGGCAGAGAAAACCGCGTATCGACTAGCCGCCGAAGGCAAATTGCCCGGATTTAAAGTTGGTGGCAGTTGGCGGTTTAAGCGAGAAGATGTCCTTAAATGGATCGAAGATAAGAAGAAAAACGCACTAATAAATAAAAAGAGCAACTAATGGCACAGCTAGTAAATATAGAAGCAATAGAAAAACGCCTATGGGGCAGCGCTGATAACCTTCGCGCGAATAGTAACTACGCTAGCAACGAATACTTCATGCCCGTTATGGGGCTGATTTTCCTTCGCCATGCTTATAGCCGCTATTTGTCGGTAAAACCTGAAATCGAGGCATCCTTGCCATCGCGTGGCGGCGTTACACGACCACTCACTAAAGAAGACTTTTCCAGCAAGGGCGCAATCTACCTTAAACCTGAAGCGCAATTCGATCACCTCGTAAACCTGCCCGACAGCGAAGACCGCGCTCAGGCTGTTATCACCGCTATGGATGCTATCGAGGACGACTATGAAACCCTAAAAGGCGTACTACCCAAAACGGAATACCAAGAGCTAGATAACGACGTTTTAGGTAACTTGCTTCGTACCTTTAATGATCCAGCCCTCAAAAAGGCGACTGGAGATATTTTCGGGCGTATTTACGAATACTTCCTCACTCAGTTCGCCAATCAAAGCGCACATGACGGCGGCGAATTCTTCACTCCCGTGTCACTAGTGCAGATGATCGTGAACTTTATAGAGCCCGATCATGGCTCGGTTATTGATCCGGCTTGCGGTTCGGGTGGTATGTTCGTACAAAGTGCCCACTTCATCGAGAAGATTCACAAGAATCCTCAGGACGTAGCCACCTTCTACGGCGCGGAGAAAAACCCGACCACCATTCGCCTAGCCAAGATGAACCTAGCGGTGCATGGCCTAGAAGGCAAAATCCAAAAAGCCATTTCCTATTACGAAGACCCACACGATTTTCTGGGTAAAGCCGACTTCGTGATGGCTAACCCGCCTTTCAACGTCGATGATGTAGACGCAGAGAAAATCAAAAACGATCCGAGGCTACCCTTTGGCCTTCCTGGGGTAAACAAAAAGGGCTCGGTATCCAATGGTAACTATCTCTGGATTTCCTACTTCTACAGCTACTTGAATGATGAAGGCCGCGCAGGTTTTGTTATGTCCTCACAGGCATCCAGTGCTGGAGGGCAAGAAGCCGAAGTGCGTCGTAAGCTAGTTGAATCCGGTCATGTTGGCGCGATGGTGGCTATCCGCTCCAATTTCTTCTATACCCGCACAGTGCCGTGCGAATTGTGGTTCTTGAACAAAAACAAACCAGCACACATGAAAGACAAAGTGCTGATGCTGGATGCGAGAAACGTCTACACCAAAGTCACACGTAAAATTTACGATTTCTCGCCCGAACAACTGGCCAACCTGACATCTATTGTTTGGCTCTATCGTGGTCAGAAAAATCGCTTCTTAGGACTGATTGAAAGCTATCTAAGGCGCACATTGGATGACGCTCAAGCGGCCAAAGAACCAATGGATGAATTTATAGCATGCCTTAATACGTTATTGGGCAAACTTGAAGAAGTTGAAGAGGAAACCAAAAAAGCCTTTGAATTATTAGGCGATGACATCAAAGCGTTTGAAGCAACGATTGAGACTGAAAGCAAGACTTGGAAAGGCACAGTAAAAGATAATACTGGCCTCATTGCCGCCGCCGATAAATTGGAACCCATTGCAGAGAACAGCCGTGATCTGATTAAGCAAATCGACCAACTCTACAAGTTTGTCGAAAAGCAAGCCAAGGAAAGCGGTGAAAAAGGCTTAAACAAATCTATCAAAGAACTCGATGAACAGCGCAAAGAAGCCGTGGAGCAGCTAAAACTGATCCGTTACTTCTTCAAACAAACCCACTGGTTACAAGAGCGCTTTCCTGATGCCGAGCTTGCTGACGTGGAAGGTTTGGTCAAGCTGGTGGACATTGAAGAGATCAAAGCCAATGATTGGAGTCTTACACCAGGGCGCTATGTCGGTGTTGCACCGGAGATCGAGGACGAAGACTTCGACTTTGAAGAGACGCTTCGCGATATCCATATTGAGCTTAAAGGCTTGAATGAAGAAGCAGCAATGCTCGCTACTCAAATCCAAAAGAATTTTGAGGAATTGGGGATATGAGTTGGAGCGTCAAAAGCATTGATGACATAACCGAAGTGGTCACAAAAGGGACTACGCCATCTACTTATGGAATGCCATTCACTGATGAAGGTATAAACTTTGTCAAAGCTGAGGCTCTCAACGGAGATGTCACTCTTGATCGAAGTGGTTTTACGTTCATCGATGACGAAACCCACGAAAAATTAAAGCGTTCAAAGCTTCATCAAGATGATGTGCTCGTAACTATTGCAGGGGCTAACGTTGGTAAATGTGGATATGTTAGACCTTCGGATGTTCCTGCAAACACCAACCAAGCAGTTGGCATTGTAAGGGTTAAGAAGGAAGAAGCTAATCCTCGTTATATTTATTACCATTTCAAGAATCCCAGCACCTTTGCAATGTGCCAAGGCATTGGTGGAGGACAGGCGGCACAACCAAACATAAACCTAACGATGCTGAAAGGTTTCAAAGTCAACATGCCTGACTTAGAAAACCAAAATCGTATCGTTGGTGTGATTGGAGCTTATGACGACCTCATCGAAAACAACAAGCGGCGGATTGAATTGTTGGAGGAGTCAGCGCGACAGCTTTACAAAGAATGGTTTGTGCGTTTCCGCTTCCCCGGCCATGAGCATGTCAAAATCATTAATGGTGTACCGGAGGGGTGGCAGGCAGGAATAATTTCAGATTTTTATCAAACTTCTTCTGGTGGCACTCCGAGCAGAAAAGTTCTTGAATATTATGGTGGAGACATTAACTGGGTTAAGACTCAGGAATTGAACAATGGATTTATATTTGAAACTTCTGAAAAAATTACTTCAGAAGCTATAGCAAAATCATCGGCCAAGTTGTTCCCTGAACGGGCGGTTCTTGTGGCAATGTATGGAGCCACAATTGGCGAACTTGGAATACTAGCTGCTGAATCAGCATCCAATCAGGCTTGTTGCGCATTGATTGCCAAGACCGAGCTGGCGCATTATATCCATGCCTATTTATTTTTATTGGAAAATAAATCAGGTTTGATCGGTCGCTCAAAAGGGGCTGCACAAAATAATATCAGCCAAGACATAATTAAAAATTATGACATGGTCATGCCTTCAAGTTTGCTTATGGAGCAGTTCATAGATTATGTCGATCCTATTTTTTCTCAAATTAAATTTTTGACCTTGGAAGACCAAAAACTAACGAAAGCCCGCGATCTTCTTCTTCCCAAACTTATGAATGGGGAGGTTGCAGTCTGATGGCCCCGCTCAATGAAGACACATTGGTTCAGGCAACTACAGCCGACTATCTAGAAGAGCAATTAGGCTGGGACAGTGTTTTTGCTTACAATAACGAAACCTTTGGCAATGAAGGTACACTCGGAAGGTTAAATGACAAAGAGGTTGTGCTTATCCGCTATCTTGGCGAGGCGCTTGTTAAGTTTAATCCTGGCTTGCCAGATGCAGCCTATCAAGACGCATTGCGCCAAATCACCGAAGCACCTGTTACCGAAAACACGCTACAAATCAATTATGAGCAGTATGAGCGCGTTAAAAATGGCGTGCTGGTTCAATTCCGTAATGCTAAGGGCGAGCTTGAGAAAAAGCGCCTAATAATTTTTGATTTCGACAATCCCGAAAACAACCATTTTCTTTGCGTACGTGAATTATGGGTGCGCGGTGATATTTATCGTCGCCGAGCCGACCTTGTTGGTTTTGTAAATGGCCTTCCTCTGATGTTTATCGAGTGCAAGACCATTCACAAAGACATCCGTCACGCTTACGAGCAAAACCTTTCTGATTATAAAGATACTATCCCTCATCTTTTCCACCACAATGCCTTTGTGATTTTGGGGAACGGCGTGGATGCCAAGATCGGTTCGATCTCCAGCAAGTTCGAACACTTCAATGACTGGAAGCGTTTGGCCGAAGATGATCCTGGCGTGGTAGATATGGAGACCTTGCTCAAAGGTGTTTGTAACAAGCGCGATTTTCTCGACCTGTTTGAAAATTACACGCTGTTTGATGAGAGCAAAGGTAAGCTGGTGAAAATTGTTGCCCGTAACCACCAATTCATCGGCGTAAACCGTTCCATCGAAGCCGTCAGCAACCGAAAGCAGAGGCAAGGTAAGCTTGGTGTGTTCTGGCACACGCAAGGTTCAGGAAAATCCTACTCTATTGTTTTTTTTGCACGAAAGATTCATCGGAAGCTGGGTGGCAATTTTACCTTCCTGATTTGTACCGACCGTGAAGATTTGGATAAACAAATCTATAACACTTTTGCAGGCTGCGGCCTTGTAGATAATGATCAAGAACCTTGCCGTGCGGGTTCAGGTGATCATTTACAGGAATTGCTCAATCAGCATAAAGCCTATGTGTTTACGTTGGTGCAGAAATTCAATAAAGACGTTGATCCAGATGAACCCTATTCAGACCGTAATGACATTATCGTCATTACAGATGAAGCGCACCGCACTCAGTATGGTCGATTGTCTTTGAACTTGCGTAATGCGTTGCCGAATGCCAGCTATATCGGCTTTACGGGAACGCCGCTATTTAAAGATGATGAAATCACCCGTCGCGTATTTGGGGATTACATCTCCACCTACGACTTCCAACGCGCCGTTGAAGATCGAGCCACCGTACCGCTCTATTACGATGCCAGGGGAGAAAAACTTGGTATAGCCACTGATGAGCTTAATGAAAAAATAGCCGCTAAGCTGGAAGATATTGAGATTGAAGATCAAGACGTGGCCGAGCGTTTAGAACGAGAACTTAAGCGCGACTATCACCTTATTACCGCTCAAAGCCGTTTAGAGCAA
>TARA_B110000211_G_scaffold231115_1_pt1 | contig 10933 bp, 9 predicted proteins | sample TARA_B110000211 | Tara Oceans TARA_B110000211 (sample SAMEA4397516) | marine metagenome | biome: Polar Biome; feature: [DCM] deep chlorophyll maximum layer (ENVO:01000326); material: water (ENVO:00002006), including particulate matter (ENVO:01000060) such as... | depth 30 m
GTACTTATTGCTGGTAAAGGCCATGAAACCTATCAAGATATTCAAGGCCATAAACATCACTTTAGCGATCACGAGCAAGTATTAACTGCACTTGCGGGAGGGTTGGCTTAATGACGTCCTTTAGCTTAACTGAGCTGGCTAAAAAAGTACCAGGCAGTCATGTCATCGGCGAAGCTGCTTTTAGTGAGTTGTCCACGGATACCCGTAGTTTGGTTGCTGGAGATCTATTTGTGGCTTTAGTTGGGCCCAACTTTGATGGTCACGAATTCATTGCTCAAGCGCAAAGCCAGGGCGCATGTGCAGCGCTGGTTAGTACTGAAATAGACACTGACTTACCTCTGTTGGTAGTGCCAGATACTCGTATTGCACTAGGGCAGTTGGCTGTACTTAAACGTCAAAGCCTTAATGGCCAGTTTGTAGCAGTGACCGGTAGTAGTGGAAAAACTACCGTTAAGGAAATATTACAGAAGGTGTTATTTCAAGCGGGTCAGGTTGAGGTAACGCACGGCAACTATAACAATGATATTGGCGTGCCATTGACCCTTTGGGGTATGCACGATGACGTTGATTATCGTGTGTTAGAACTTGGGGCTAATCATATTGGAGAAATCGCTTATACCAGCCGTATTGCGATGGCAGATGTCGCTATTTTGAACAATGCCCAAGAAGCCCATTTATCTGGTTTTGGTAGTTTGGCAGGCGTGGTTAAGGCTAAGGGCGAAATAATATCGGGGATTTCCGAACAGGGTCAGGTGGTCCTTAACTTAGATGATCCGCATGTTCAGGAGTGGCAAGTGTTAGCGCATCCCCGACGTGTATGGAGCTTCAGTTTAACTAATGAAGACGCGAGTGTGTATGCCAGTGATATGCAGCGCACGTCGAGGGGAAGCTGTTTTGTTCTTCACCTGGGCCAGCAACAGCGGCAAGTAGATCTGCAATTGCTAGGGCAGCACAACGTAGCCAATGCCTTAGCATCAGCCGCCGCCGCTTTAGCTTTGGGATTATCCTTAGATCAAATTGTCGCAGGTCTAGGCCAGGTTAGACCTTACCAAGGGCGCCTGGTGAGTCATGCATTAAGCCACAATCGGTGTGTCATCGACGATACCTACAATGCTAATCCAGGATCAGTAAAAGCAGCCATTGATGTATTGCAGCAGTGCGATGGAAAGCGGTGTTTTATGCTGGGTGATTTAGGCGAATTAGGTCAACAAGAGCGGCAGTTGCACCAGCGTATTGGCGCACAAGTTGCAGCAGCCGGTATTGAACAGTTTTATGGCTTTGGCCCGTTAGCAGCTGTGGCTGTTGAGAGTTATCTGCAACAAGGGGGGCTTTATGGAAAGGTCTGTGTTGATAAAAAAGATTTATCTAGCTGTTTTCAGCAGCTTCCAAAAGTTGACTTGAGTTGTTTGGTTAAGGGGTCTCGATCCAGCCAAATGGAGCAAGTTGTAGAAACATTAATTAACCGTGGAAACTAACTCATGTTGTTATGGTTAGCAGATTATTTGGCACAGTATTACAGCGTCTTTGGCGTTTTTCATTACCTCACTATGCGCGGTATTATGGGGGTGCTGACTGCCTTGTTTATTGCCTTGGCTATTGGTCCGTATATGATCGAACACTTAAAGGTTAAACAAATCGGACAATCAATTCGCGAAGATGGCCCTCCAACTCATTTGGTCAAGGCCGGCACTCCAACCATGGGCGGAGCCCTCATACTAGTGGCTATTCTCGTCAGTGCTTTGTTGTGGGGTGACTTAACCAATCGTTATATTTGGGTCACGATTGCTGTAACTGCAGTGTTTGGTGCCGTAGGTTGGGTAGATGATTACCGTAAGGTAGTAGAAAAAAATTCCCGTGGACTTTCTGCGCGCTGGAAGTATTTTTGGCAATCAGTGGGAGGCTTAGGAGCAGCTTTATTCTTGTACTACAGTGCCCAAACCCCTCAAGAATTAGAACTCATTGTGCCGTTTTTCAAAACTGTTGGCATTAATATTGGCGTGCTCTATATTCTGCTCACCTACTTTGTCATCGTGGGAACTTCAAACGCCGTCAACCTAACCGACGGTTTGGATGGTTTAGCTATATTGCCTACGGTATTGATTGCTGGAGCATTGGCCGTGTTTGCCTATTTGACAGGCCACTCGGTATTTTCTGAATACCTTAACATTCCTTACATTAGGGGTGCAGGAGAATTGGTGGTGTTTTGTGCCGCCATTGTTGGTGCTGGCATGGGTTTTTTATGGTTTAACACCTACCCTGCCCAAGTGTTTATGGGTGACGTTGGTGCATTGGCTTTAGGAGCTGCCTTGGGCGTTGTGGCGGTCATTGTACGACAAGAACTAGTGCTGTTTATTATGGGTGGCGTGTTTGTGATGGAAACGGTATCCGTTATCTTGCAGGTGGCTTCGTTTAAATTGACCGGGAAGCGTATCTTCCGTATGGCACCAATACACCATCACTTCGAGCTTAAAGGCTGGCCAGAACCACGAATTATCGTACGTTTTTGGATTATTACCGTGGTATTAGTGCTGATCGGTTTGGCCACTCTTAAGTTGCGATAGGTTACGATAAATATTAAACATTCAGGAGGCTTAGTTGCCCCATGTCGTTGATAGTTAGTGATCGCTTTAGTCTCATTATTGGTTTGGGAAAAACCGGGCTAGCCTGTGCTCAGTATTTGGCGCTTCAAGGTGAGCGATTTCAAGTAGCTGATTCGAGACAGTATCCTCCATTTCTAGATCAGCTAACTTCAGAACAGCCAGATACGCCAATACATTTAGGCGAATTTGCTCACGACTTATGCCTCAGTGCCAGTCAAATTATTTTAAGTCCTGGCGTGTCCATGCAAGAACCTGCTTTAGTCGCAGCAGCCAAAGCAGGCATTCCTATACGCAGTGACGTGGACGTCTTTGCTCAAGCTGCTCGTTCTGCTGGCGTCCCTATTGTTGCTATTACAGGGTCAAATGCTAAAAGCACCGTGACCAGCTTAGTGGGTCAAATGGCCAAAACGGCAGGTTTAAACGCTGCAATTGGTGGTAATCTTGGCGAGCCTTCGGTGTCTCTATTAGCTAACGACGTAGATTTGTATGTCATGGAATTGTCTAGCTTTCAGTTAGAGTCCACTACTGCCTTAGGTGCTACCGTGGCCTGTGTGCTCAATGTAAGCCCTGATCACATGGACAGGTATGACAATCTAATGGCATATCACCAAGCAAAACACCGTGTTTTTCAAGCGTGTAAAGCTGTGGTAATCAATGGTGATGACGCTCTAACTAATCCCCTAGTGCCAGACACTGTAACTCAAACACGGTTTAGTTTAGGTGATCCCGATGTAGGTCAATTTGGCGTACGCAAAGAGGGTGGTGAGGAGTGGTTGGTAAAGGGGTTAGAGCCCATTATATCGGTAGCGAAAATGGCAATGTCTGGTCGTCATAACGTTGCGAATGCACTCGCTGCGCTGGCCTTAGGCCAGGCTGCTGGATTGCCAATGGCTGCGATGATTGACACCCTAACAAGCTTCACAGGTTTACCGCATCGATGCGAACGAGTAGCCAGCATCGGTGGTGTTGATTATATTAATGACTCTAAAGGAACGAATGTAGGTGCAACCGTAGCCGCATTGGAGGGCCTAGGCCCAGACCTTGCTGGAAAGATCATTCTAATTGCAGGTGGAGTAGGTAAGGGAGCGGATTTCTCTGACCTTATAGGGCCATTATCCCGATACGGAAAACAAACCCTATTGATCGGTGAGGACGCGAAACATATTGAGGAGGTGTTGGCTGGAAAGGTGGAGTTTAGCCATGCAACCGGCATGCAAGAAGCCATAAGTATGGCGCATCGACAAGCTGTTAGTGGCGATTTGGTGCTGCTATCTCCAGCGTGTGCTAGTTTTGATGCTTACATTGGATTTGAAGCAAGAGGCGATCACTTCGCAGAATTGGTAAGGGCTTTAGTATGATTTCGATCTCTGAGCAGTGGCGCGCGGTAGTTAGTCAAAGGTTAGATTTAGCCTTGTTCTTGCCTGCGTTGGCATTGGCGCTCATTGGTTACATAATGATTACATCGGCGTCTATGGATGTAGTGGCAATTACGTTTAACGACCCTTTTTACCAAAGTAAGCGTCAGCTTTTATTTATCATTCTAGGTAGCGTTAGTCTAATAGTATGCCTATTAACGCCGGTACACGTATGGCAAAAGCAAAGCCCATACTTGTTGCTACTTGCAGTGTTGTTATTGGTTGCCGTATTGATTCCTGGTTTAGGCCGAAATGTGAATGGTAGTACACGATGGATTCCCATAGGTCAATTGAGTTTGCAGCCTTCAGAATTTGCTAAAATAGCCGTTGTAGCCTTTATGGCCGGTTACTTAGTGCGCCAGCAGGAAGAGATTCGAAACCATTTTTCAGGGTTCTCCAAATCCTTAGTTGTTTTAGGTGCGTTTATCGTGCTGTTTTTGTTAGAGCCAGACTTTGGTGCGGTAGTTGTGATGATGTGTGCCGTGTTGGGTATGTTTTTTTTAGGAGGTATGCGTAAACGTCATATTTCCATCGTACTTGTGGCCGCTGCCGCCCTGGGTGCAATGACTATTTTTGCTGCAGAGTACCGGGTTAAGCGATTAATGACCTACCTAGACCCTTGGGGGGATCCATTTGGCAGCGGTTATCAATTAACCCAGGCGCAAATTGCGTTTGGTCGAGGCGGCTGGTTTGGTGAAGGCTTAGGCCAAAGCATGCAAAAGCTATTTTACTTGCCCGAAGCCCATACAGACTTTGTGTATTCAGTGTTGGCAGAAGAGTGGGGTGCGTTTGGTGCTTTGATTGTTGTGGCTTTGTATGGCGTGCTGATAGTACGTGGCCTAAACGTGGGTCAAAAAGCCGAGCGTTTAGGGCGTCATTTTTCTGCCTACTTAGCGTATGGTTTGGTATTGCTGATTGCCGCACAAGCTATGATTAACATTGGCGTAAACTTGGGGCTATTACCTACCAAAGGGTTAACGCTTCCGTTTGTTAGCTACGGTGGTAGTAGTATGCTGGCTTGTGCCAGTAGTTTGGGTATTTTGTTGCGTATTTCGTTGGAAAATAACGCTGACTATTTTGGCTCGTCTAGTGAATATACTATCCATGGTGAGGTTCCTCAGCGAGCATCAGAACCCTTAAGCGGTTCAGGCGGATTAGATGCCAAACCGACCCCAGGACTTGATGATGTTGATCAATGGTTTGATGTAGACACTAAACGCCAGGGTAAGTCTCATGAATAGACCCAATGATCCAGCTGATACTAAGCGTGTGTTGATTATGGCGGCAGGCACCGGCGGCCATGTTTACCCAGCTTTAGCTACCGCTGAGATCTTGCAGAAAGGTGATTGGCAGGTAGAATGGTTGGGTACTGGCAGAGGTATAGAAGCCCGCCTGGTCCCAGAGGCCGGATTTACATTAAATTGTATCGATGTAGTGGGGTTGCGAGGCAAAGGTATATCGTCGCTGGTGCTTGCCCCTTGGCGTTTATGTAAGTCTTTGTTGCAGTCCGTTAGGGTTATCCGCCGCTTTAAGCCCCACTGTGTTTTGGGTATGGGTGGTTTTGTGGCAGGCCCAGGCGGTTTGGCGGCCAAGCTGTTAGGCGTGCCGCTTATCCTACATGAACAAAATGCAATTCCTGGGCTCACAAATCGTTTATTGCGCCCGTTTGCCAATAGAACCTTACAAGCATTTGCTGGCAGCTTTTCTGATGGACAAGCGACCACTGTGGGTAACCCATTACGATCTAATATTACAGAGCATAAGTCAGAGCATGATGGACTTAGGGTTCTGATTGTAGGCGGCAGTCTAGGAGCCCTCGCTCTTAACGAATTGGTGCCTATGGGGATGGCTTCAATAGTGACTGATGAAAGGCCAGAAATATGGCATCAAACAGGACCAAAGCATCACCAAGTGACTCAGGCTGGGTATGATAAAGCTAACGTGGTCGCTAAGGTAGAAGCGTATATTGACGACATGGGGCTGGCTTATGCTTGGGCCGATCTAGTTATTTGTCGTGCTGGAGCGTTAACTGTAAGCGAGTTGGCTAGCGCCGGAGTGGCGTCAATATTAGTGCCTTATCCTCACGCTGTAGACGATCATCAAACGGCTAATGCCACTGTTTTAGTCAGCGCTGGTGCGGCTATCTTGTTGCCACAAGCGCAGCTTTCAGCTGCCACTTTAAGTGAAAACATTAAGGCTCTACGAAGCCACCCAACAACGCTAGATAATATGGCCGCAGCAGCGTTAACCTGCGCTGCACCAAAGGCCGCTTACACTGTTGCAAAACACTGCATGGAGATTGCTCGTGGTTAAAATAATCCCACCAAATCAATATACAATTCCAGAAATGCGACGTATCAAACGTATTCATTTTGTAGGTATTGGCGGTGTTGGAATGTGCGGTATCGCGGAGGTGTTGCTCAACCAAGGATATGAAATTACTGGCTCGGACATACGAGTAAGCCCGGTAACTCAACGTTTGGCAAGTCATGGAGCGCAGATTTTCATTGGCCATCAAGAGGCGAATGTCCGTGGTGCTCACGTGGTGGTGGTGTCTACAGCAGTGACTGAAGAAAACCCAGAACTAATGGCGGCGCGCGCTCATCGTATTCCTATCGTACAACGGGCGCAAATGTTAGCCGAGCTAATGCGTTATCGCCATGGTATTGCCGTTGCAGGAACCCATGGGAAAACTACCACCACCTCTTTGGTCGCTTCAGTTTTGGCTGCTGGTGGCCTAGATCCAACATTTGTTATCGGCGGTAAACTGACAAGTTCTGGAACTAATGCCAAGCTAGGGGCGAGTTCTTATCTGGTCGCCGAAGCCGACGAAAGTGATGCGTCTTTTTTGCACTTACAGCCGTTAACCTCCATTGTCACCAACATTGATGCAGATCATATGTCCACCTACGAAGGAGACTTTAACCGGTTAAAGAAAACCTTTGTAGAATTCCTGCACAACCTACCATTTTATGGCTTGGCTATTGTGTGTGTAGACGACCCAGTGGTATGGGAAATATTGCCCCAGGTGAGCCGGCCGTTAATGACCTATGGTTTCGACGAAAGCGCTGATGTAAAGGCCATAAACCTTGTTCAAAATGGCATGATCACTTCGTTTACAGTGTGTAGGCAAGGCCACAAAGACCTAAATATTGCCCTTACTATGCCAGGCAAACATAATGTACAAAACGCCCTAGCAGCTATAGCTGTTGCGACAGATTTAGAAGTAGCAGATGAGCATATTGTCACCGGTTTAAATGAATTTTCTGGGGTTGGTCGACGCTTCCAAGTATTGGGCGATTACCCTGCTCAGCAAGGCACTGCAACCTTAGTGGACGATTATGGGCACCATCCGCGGGAAGTCTCGGCAACCATTGATGCCATTCGTGCTGGTTGGCCAGGCCGTCGCTTAGTAATGGTCTATCAGCCCCATCGATACTCCCGCACACGAGACTTATATGAAGACTTCGTGGATGTGTTATCACGAGTAGATGTATTGGTGTTATTGGATATTTATCCTGCTGGAGAAGAGCCAATTAACGGTGCTGATGGCCGTAGCTTATGTCGCAGTATTCGGTCAAGAGGCCAAGTAGACCCAGTATTTGTAGAGCGTGGAGCCGCTGTTGCTCCAGTGTTGGAGAATATTTTGCTCGATGGTGACCTCTTGTTAACTCAAGGTGCAGGTGACATAGGGCAGATTTCCCGAGCGTTACTTGACAAAATGCAACACGAAGACACATAGATGAATAATATGAACCTGTCTCAAAATTGGGCGCACTTGCTCACAGTGCCCACAACACGCGTTGCTGTTATTTATGGTGGCACTTCGGCAGAACGTGAAATTTCGCTGATGAGTGGTAAGCAAGTATTGGCCCACCTGCAAAGTGCTGGTGTGGATGCCTTTGGTCTAGACTTAGGAGCTGATGGTCAAGATCAGGTCACTCAGTTGCAACAAGCTGGCATGGATGCGGCCTTTATAATCCTCCATGGCCGTGGTGGTGAGGATGGAACGCTTCAAGGCGTGCTTGAATTCATGGAAGTGCCTTACACCGGTTGTGGCGTCTTAGCCTCTAGTTTGGGCATGAATAAACTCATGACTAAGCTGGTGTGGTTGGCCCAGGGCGTTAGAACACCGGCTTATGAAGTTCTTAATAATTCTAGTAATTGGGCCGAGGTTGCTAAGCGTCTTGGCTTGCCGCTGGTGGTAAAGCCAGTTCACGAAGGGTCAAGTTTAGGCATTAATATTGTTGATTCTGCCGCAACCTTAGAGCGGGCTTACCGAGATGCGGCAGAATATGATCGTGAAGTAATGGCGGAGCAATTTATCGATGGCGATGAATACACAGTGCCTATACTCAACGACCTCTCTTTGCCGGCTATTAGGTTAGAAACTGATAATGTTTTTTACGACCTGCAAGCCAAATATTACTCCGAGAAAACGCGATATTTATTTGATAATCCTATGACGAAAACGCAACAGCAAGGTATGCAGGATGAGTGCCGCTATGCGTTTCAGGTGTTAGGTTGTCGAGATTGGGGGCGCATCGATGTGATGCGCGATAAACAGGGGCGAAATTGGTTGTTAGAGGTGAATACCACGCCAGGTATGACGAGTCACAGTCTGGTGCCTATGGCCGCTGAAGCCGCTGGTCTTAGTTTTGCTCAATTAACCTTGGTTATTTTGAATTTAGCATTGGCTCGAGATTCGGATGGATAATAACCATGGGTAATGGAGTGCAAGCAGGTCACTGGAGTTGGGGTGCTAAGTTGCTGCTGGTGCTAGTGTTGCTAACGTCAGGGGTGCTCACCTGGCAGGCTATCCAGCCTTGGTTGCAGCGGCCATTACAGCAAATTATTTTACAAACAGATATACCCGCTGCAGAAAAAGTGGCATTGCAAGCTCAATTAAATGGCCACTTATCGGATTCTTTTTTTGGAGCAGATTTGCAAGAGCTTCGACAGGAGGTGGAAAGCCATCCATGGGTAAGTGATGCCAAGGTGAGTCGTGTTTGGCCCAATCGATTGATGGTTGAGGCGTCGCAGGAAATTTTTATGGCTCGCTGGCAGGGTGGTGGCTTCATTAACCATGAGGGTGAGCTAGTGTTAGTGGCACCTAGTCAGGTAGTAGGATTTGAACGATTGCCGATACTGGCAGGTCCGGCAGGTAGTGCGTGGGCTATGAGTCAGCTGTTTCGGCAAGTGAGTTGGATGGTGGGCCGAGATAACTTGACGATTGATCAGCTTTCTATGGCCCGTCGTGGAGCGGTTGAGGTTCGGCTGGGTAACAGTATTGTGTTGGTGCTTGGGCGAGATCAAGTGTTGTCTCGATTGCAGCGTTTGATGAAGGTCTACCATAGTCACTTTGTTACTAAAGCTAACACGATTAAACGGATAGATGGCCGTTACGCGCACGGTGTATCTGTGGCTTGGAAAGAGGCGGGTTAAGGGCATTATTTGACTGTCAAATTGGTGCTAATTTGCTCGATAAATCCACCACTTAGAGGCCAAAGTGTGGGATAATAATACAATCTGTAAGTGGTCTATTTTGGCCGGTTGAAAAGCGCATAAATAAGGGAAGATTTGGGTGGCAGACATAGCAATAAAACCCATGGTAGTTGGGTTGGATATCGGTACCTCTAAAGTGGTCGCTATGGTGGCGGAGCTTGGTGACGATAGTCAACTTCAAGTTGTGGGCATTGGTGCTCAAGAGTCTCGTGGTTTAAAACGAGGCATTGTTGCCAATATCGAATCTACCGTATTGTCGGTAAAGCGTGCCATCGAAGAAGCTGAGCTGATGGCAGATTGTAAAATTAATACGGTCACCGTAGGCATTGGTGGCAATCACATTAGCAGTATGAATTCCCATGGCATTGTGGCCATACAAGCTGGTGAAGTGTCCGAGCTCGATTTGGAACGGGTGATCGAGGCAGCTAGGGCGGTGGCCATTCCGTCTGATCAAAAGATTTTGCATATATTGCCGCAAGAGTATGTCATTGACGGCCAGGAAGGTATTCAAGATCCTCTAGGTATGGCAGGCGTGCGGCTAGAAGTAAAAGTGCATATTGTCACTTGTGCACTTAACGTAGCACAAAATATTGAAAAGTGCGTGAGTCGTTGTGACTTGGCACTGGATGACATTGTTCTTAACGCTCTGGCATCTAGCTATGCCGTGCTCACAGATGATGAAAAAGAATTGGGTGTGTGCTTAGTAGACATGGGTGGCGGTACCATTGATGTGGCCGTATTCACCGCAGGAGCTATTCGACACACAGCGGTGATACCCGTTGCTGGTGATCAAGTGACTAACGATATTGCTATGGCATTGCGTACACCCACTGTTCACGCCGAAGATGTAAAAGTAAGGTATGCCTGTGCGTTGGCGCAGTTAACAGATTTGTCGGAAAGTATTAAAGTGCCTAGCGTAGGTGATCGACCTGCTAGAGACTTGTCTCGCCAAGCCTTGGCCGAAGTAGTCGAGCCGCGTTATGAAGAGTTATACACCTTAGTTCAATCCGAGTTAAGGCGCAGTGGCTACGAAGACTTGATTGCAGCCGGCATGGTGTTAACTGGCGGTACAGCGCAGATGGAAGGCGCCGTGGAGTTGGCAGAAGAGATTTTTCATATGCCAGTTCGCTTAGCCAAACCACACAAGGCCCAGGGGCCTGGTGGCTTGTTGGATAATCCAACCTATTCCACTTGTGTGGGCTTGTTAAACTACGCTCAACAAGCAGGGCCATCTACTCAGGTAGTGCCGACTAGTCGGATGAGCTTTGGGTTTGATACGAACCAATGGCTGCTTAAGTTTAAAGCTTGGGTCAAGGTAAATTTTTAACGATAAATCATTCAGGTGAATGTCGGAAGTGAAGTCTGATGTACGATAGGATTCGTGATCAGAAAAATAATAAATTAGACTAGGAG
>TARA_B110000211_G_scaffold60914_1_pt1 | contig 10932 bp, 9 predicted proteins | sample TARA_B110000211 | Tara Oceans TARA_B110000211 (sample SAMEA4397516) | marine metagenome | biome: Polar Biome; feature: [DCM] deep chlorophyll maximum layer (ENVO:01000326); material: water (ENVO:00002006), including particulate matter (ENVO:01000060) such as... | depth 30 m
TAAAGGTCGTAGGTCAAAATAAAACGCCAACACCAAGTAAAAATAATCTAAATCAATGAGTTAACTTATTTACATTTTAGGATAATAAACTCGAAATACGCTACAAAAGTATGCGCATCGGCGGTAAAATTGTTTTTACCGATGATGTGATTGAGGTGGAATACCCGTATACTTGTGCGGTGATTGGCAAGCACCTGCGCGCCCCTATCGAATTTGTAGCCACAGTAAGTTTGAACCGATCCCTAAGGTTTTTAATTATAAAAGTCGTTGTTGAGCCGAAATTCAAACATAGCGTCATGCCGTCATTTATTTGTGTAACAACGGTCGTTGCGATTACGCGTTTTTCTTTTGAATGCTCGGTAATCCGGCGGCACAATGCCGTGACACATCCAATATAGGCTGGTTGAATTTGCCGGCGACCTTCCAACATTCTTGTATGATAACTACGGCCAAGGCGAGACCGCAAACGTCGCTGATCTGCCCGAGCATCAGAGCGACCTGAAAAGGTTGACACGGTTGATGTTGCAGCACTGCATGAAAAATATGGACCATACGCTGTCAATGTATATGATCACCGAAGTCTGGCCGCGTCAGAAACCGCGACACAAGATGGCCAGTTCAACCGCGATTTAATCTAATGGGAACATCGGGCGTGGCACGTTTTTATAGGTAAGCGTTGCATAGTTCAGCGTGCATAATGCCCCGCTGTCGCACACGATGATACCTCCGGCGATAGGGGCAAATGCAGCGCGAAAATGTTGCATAGATTTTAGCGCGACGACGGATTTTTTGGTGGGATCAATACCAAAAGTTTCAAATTGTTTTAGATCCAGTATTTGATGGGCAATACTTACAATCAAAATGTCGATACCGGAGACCTCGATCACGGCGGTCGCACCAAAGTTGCGCTCCAGTCCACCCAGCATTGGGCCACTGCCAATGACCCGACCGTCGCCAGTCCATTTGACTTTCCCAGTCACAGTGATAGGTCCACCGCCAAATTCGGGTGCTGTTTTGCCGCCAATATCTAATGTCAGCTCAGTGCCGATAGATTGATCACATAGGAAAGCCGCCGCACCTGAATCTACCAGTGGTCCAAAGCAAGCGTTTAGCACCCCTGCCCCAAGCAATGCGGACAATAAATCAGTGGCATCACCATATGCACCCGCACCTGGGTTGTCGGCATAATCCGAGATAATCAACGGACCGGGCGAGCCTGCGTCGCCGTTCCATTTTACCGCATCTTCGGCGGCTTGGGCGCTGCTTAGATAGGTGTTCAACACCTCATAGCGTCGATCCCAGATGTCATCGGCCAGAGTTTCGGCAATTTGACGATGTTCGGCCGTATCTCCGTCACATGTGATCAAAACCGTTGGGCCAACCTCGGGAATATCTGCGCAAGGAAACGCGCCATTGATGCTTATCGCATAGATATCTTTGCGAATCTCATAACTGCGGGCCAATGCATGACGTTCAATCATCGGGCCAATATCTGTGCGACCGCCGTTTGCCTCTTCTAACATGGGACGATGGGAACGCAGGGTTATGGGCTGGATGTCGCCCATCATCCTGCGTTGCAAAATATCCGCTGTGCGCCGCCCAGTTTCCCGCATATCCACGTGCGGATAGGTGGTGAAAGAAACCAAAATTTGAGCCAGATCGCACATTGCCACGGTTACGTTGGCATGCGGATCAAGGGTGACGGCGATCGGCACCTCAAAACCAATCACCGCCCGCAGTCGCCGCAAAATCTCGCCCTCGCCATCATCACAGAATTCCGTGACCATCGCGCCATGCAGCATCAGAAATATACCATCCCATTGACCAGAAGCAGCAGAAATCAAAGGCGCAGTTAACGCCTCAAAAGCATCGCGGCTCACAACACCGCCCGGTCCGGCAGCGGCGCTGATCACATGTTTGATGCGCCAATCATAATCCCTCCCAGCATCGAGAAACCCGGCGAGTTCAGTGTTCTTGTCGCCGCGCGCCGCAAGCGCTTGATTGCCATCAAAAAAAAATTTATCCTTGAAACACTGAAGTGTCGTCGGACGGACGTTAAACGTATTGGTTTCATGGTTGATCTCGGCACTAAGAACTTTTAAACTCACAATAGTTATCCTTTAGGGTTACCGGCGAAGCTTACTTAAAAACCCCTCGCGAAGTGATCTGAATCAATTACGATTTGGGGTCTGACTTAGGCAAGGCGCTGTCAACGTGGCCAGTGAATTTGTCATAAAGTTATGCCACGTTGTTCATGCGGGTTTCGACATTGGGTCCAAGCTCCATTAACACACCATTGACCAACAGATTGGCGAGGCTGGCCATTTGTGCAGTGAATTCCCAAAAAAGATTGAATGACGTCGGCACCACAAAGATTTCATCTTCGATTTTATGCCCCCAATCACAATTAGGTTCGGTGATCAACGTCACGGAAATGCCTGCCTCTTTGGCCTCATTTGCCAGCAGTATCGCTTGGCAAGATTGTATGTTCTGCAATACAATCATCGCAACCTATGCGGCGATAAAGACTGGGCAAAAAGATTGATGCGCGAGCTGGTGGTATTCATACATAAATCAGCCGTTAACATTGCCAAGACCGGCGCCATCATGATCCCAAATCCTCCCTGTCCGGCCAACCAAAAAAAATCCGGAATTTCCGGATCAAACCCTACAACGGGTGCCTCGTCCGAAACAAAGCTGCGCAAGCCAGCCCAGCTGTATTCGATTTTGGTGACATTGATTGTGGTCTCCCGCTCGATCCAATCAGCCAGAATGGCGATATCTATATCATCAGGCCAAGCATCTTGTGGTTCGGTCGGCGTCGCATCGCCCAGCGACGCCATCAACCTGCCGGCATCGGGTTTAATATATGCGTCGGACCCAGCGAAATCGACCACAGGCATTGCGGTGCAATTGATGTCCGATGGTGCATTAATGATAATGCCCGTCCGTTGCTTTGGAACCAGGCAAATGGGGGCGGCCCCTGCCAGAACGGCGATTTGATCCGCCCAAGCACCGGCAGCGTTAATAACTTTTTTGGCGGAAAAACTGTGGTTGGCAGACTGGACATTCCAAACAGACGCACAGCGTGACAATCCCACCACTTTCTGCTTGGGCATAATTGTCGCCCCGCGCGCCTTTGCGCCTTTTAGGTAAGACTGCATAAGGGTGGCGACATCAATGTCGGTGACATTCGCCTCAAAAACAGCATGTGCAACACGGTCAGATCGCAAAAACGGGACCATTTCACAAGCGCTTATTCGGTCAATCTGGACTATCTCTTCGCCCGGCTCTGACATCGCCAACAAAGTCTCTAGCTCTGCTTCAAAACCGGGTGGCGCTATGGTCAGACAACCACGCGATGTTAACAATGGAGTTTCGCAAAATCCAGTTGGCGGAGAAAGGAAAAATTTTGTGCTGGCCGCATTTATTTGCCGCACAGTTGCGCCACCAAAGTTGCGGGTGAACAATGCCGCCGACCTGCCAGTGGCATGATACCCCAAGATGTCTTCTGATTCGAGCAATAAGACAGTGCCGTGTTCGGCCAACTCGTAAGCAGCTGATACGCCAGCGATTCCACCACCAATCACAAGAAAATCGTAGATCACTGTAATTACCTTTTTTAGGACCAAACAATGCATACTTTCATAAAGCAAACACAAAACTCTCATTCGCAGCGTATAGCAAGAAAAACATAAAATGTTGACTTTGTAAAAATTATGTAACTAGATTTAGTTACTTTCTTAGAGAGTTTTATGGTAATATATTTGTGAAGGCACTTCCGTGGTAAAATCCTTTATCTCTAATACTGTTTGTGCGGACGGAACTCTTGTAACATTCGGTGTCTATCGATTGGGAAAACTCTTATTCAAGAAGGAAATATTTTTTAACTAAATGTAAAACATGAATTGCAAGTCCTTAAAGTTAAAATAGTATTTTTGGAGAAAAATAAGCAACGCTCCAAACAAGACACATAGTGAATAACCAACGAGGAGACGACAAATGAAGAAGATACTTATAACCAGTGCGGCGCTGACTGCCCTTACGGGCGCAGCGATGGCGGCCTGCCCGGCTGTCACCGTATCGGATCAAATGGGAGTTACTGGTGGGGCTTTCCCGCAGCAATACGAGTTGTCTGAATTTCAGATGCTTGCCAATTGCACACTGGAAATGTCGGAAAACCCGGATATCACAGCGATGAACGACCGTATTCGTGGCAATCCAGCATTGCCTGCATTGGCGGATCGTCTACCATCAGAACCTTTGGTTGTCGCACCGTATAATACGATCGGCAACTATGGCGGCACGTTCAATGCGCTGTCCAATGCCACAGAAGCCGGCACATCCGACTTTATGTCAGTGCGTCACGTGAATTTGGTCCGCTTTCAAGATGACTTAAAGACGATTGTTCCCAATATCGCCAAAAGCTGGTCTTGGAACGATGACTTTACACAGCTGACATTTATTTTACGCAAAGGCCATAAGTGGTCTGATGGCCAGCCGTTTACGGCTGAAGATGTCGAATTTTGGTATGAAAACCTGAATATGGACGCGAATGTTTTTGAAGTGCCCAAAGGCTGGTTGCTGGCTGGTGGTGAGCCGATGACAGTTGATGTTATCAATCCACAAACGGTGCGTTTCAACATTCCGTCACCAAAACTGGGTTTCCTTGCACACTTTGCAAACCACTATGGGCAAGGCTTCCAACCCAAGCATTTCCTTGGTCAATATCACCCCGACATTAATCCTGATGCAGACAAACTGGCGCAATCTTTGGGATTTGAAAATGGCTATGCAGTGATCAAAGCCTATTACGGCAGTTCAGACTGGATGGACACACCGACACCTATGTTGTCGCATCCTGACAAAGTGGCGGGTTTACCTCTTGATGCTGCACCGACTTTGGAAAGCCACATCGTGATATCGGAATCCACCGAGGGCCGCCATTTCGTCGCCAACCCGTATTACTTTCAGGTCGATACGGCGGGTCAACAGCTTCCCTATATTAACGAACAAGATGAAATCTTTGTAGGCGAAAGCGAAGTTCGCTTGCTGAAACTAGTTAACGGCGAAGTCTCTTATAAGGCTCAAGCGTTGCAGACCGATTATGTTCCTCTGCTGTTGGAAAATCAGGAAAAATCAGACTTTCTGATTGATCTGAAACCTGACATCACAATGCCAACTTTTGCCTTCAACGTTACTTCTGACGATTTAGAAAAGCGCAAGGTATTTGGTGATCTGAAATTCCGTCAGGCAATGTCAGTTGCGATGAATCGTGATGAAATTAACGAAGTAGCGATGTTTGGCCTTGGAACGCCGCAACAATACGTTGGTTTCTCGCCCTCTCCTGATTTCATTACACCAGATTGGGAACAGTATTTTGCCCAGTATGATCCGGCATTGGCAAAATCGTTGCTAGACGAAATCGGTGTCGTCGACAAAGATGGCGACGGTATGCGCGAATTGCCAAATGGGGACGCTCTGACGCTAAACCTGCAAGTGGCAACCCAAGGTATGTCGATCAAGATTGTTGAATTGGTCGGGCAAACGTGGCGCGATGTTGGCATCAATAACACTGTCAAAGAGGTCACAACCGACGAATATCGTTCGGCTCAATCCTCAAACCAGCTCGACGTGACAATGTATGAAAAAAGTGTGCCGATGACAACTGTTCTCGGCAACCCTGAAATCTTCATCCCACCGTTTGACAACTACTTCAACATGCGGACTGCGATGTTGTGGGGTGAGTACGTTGAATCCAAAGGTGCCGCAGGTGTAAAACCACCAGAGTATGTCTACACCATGATGGAGGATATCAACGCATTCCAGGCGGCGCCAGTTGGCACACCTGAATCTAATGCTTTGGGTTTAAAACTGGTTGCGAACATGACGGGGAACCTGCTGTTCATTGGTACGGTAAAAGAGCAAAAACCGATTTATCACACGGCTAAGCTGAAGAACTTCCCAGAGTTCAAAACAGCATCTTATGCGTATTACCGGACGTACCCTTACCGACCGTCACAGTGGTTTCTGGACAAATAGATCACTGACGTATCGAATACTAAAAATGTTGCGGGCCGCCTGCTTGGCCCGCAACGCAGATTAAATAAGCGAACCCAAATGGGTAGTATTTTGATGCGGGGCGGAATATACAAATGATTCAGTTTCTCCGATTTACGTTCATTCGCGCCGCTCTTGCCTTTTTCACGCTAGTCTTTGTTTCTTTCATCGTTTTTTCCTTGATGGAACTGGTGCCCGGAGACTGCGCCGAGCGCTATCTCGCCTTCAAAAATTCGCAAGGTGCGATGATTTCTATCGCCGATATCGACGCTGAACGAGTGCGCTTAGGTCTGGACAAACCCTTCATTCAGCGTTGGACAACTTGGATTTTCAACGCGTTCCAAGGTGAATTTGGTGACAGTTGCATCCTGCGCCTAAACATCAACCAATTACTGGGGCAAAAAGTATGGCTGAGCATCGGCATCTGCCTTGGCTCGCTGTTAATGGCTTATGTCATCGCAATCCCTGTTGGTATCATCGCCGCCACATCGCGTAACCCATTCCTGAATAATGGCCTGCGTCTGGTCAGCTATCTGGGCCTTGCACTGCCAAACTTTCTGTTGGCACTTATGATCATGTTGTTTTCAACCATTGTGTTCGGAAACAGCCTAACCGGGTTGTTTTCGCCCGAGTTTAGGGATGCGGCGTGGGACGGCGCCAAGGTAAAGGATTTTCTGGCCCACGTCTGGCTACCCGTGTTCATATTGGGGTGGTCTGCCACTGCCTTTGCCATCCAAACGGTTCGCGCGCTGATGTCTGATGAAATCAGCAAGCTCTATGTGACAGCCGCCGCCGCGCGTGGGGTGTCTGGGCGAAGGTTGCTCATGCGATATCCCGCCCGCCACGCCCTAAGCCCAATCATAAATTCGCTAGGGTTCGATTTGAACCGCATCTTTAACGAACTGCCAATTGTTGCGCTGATCCTTACCTTGACCGAGGCAGGCTCATTGTTGATCGAAGCCCTAGCCCGATCAAACGACCAACAGCTTGCAGGCGCCATCATCTTCTTTCTGACAGGTAGCATCGTTGCCATCAACTTCATCACCGATATCGCGCTCGCCCTCGTAGATCCGCGCATTCGACGCAGCATATTGGGATAAGTGACATGACGAAAACCAATATTTACAATGTAGACCAAAGCGCCAAAGACGCCTATTTTACCGCCTCTCAGGGTCAGTTGATCTGGACACGCTTCAAAAAACAAAAGGCAGCCATGGTTGGCGCATGGGTGCTGGTGATTTTGGTGCTGTCCGGCCTATTCGCCCCTTTCCTGACGCCCTATGATCCAACGATTTCTGGTCGCGACAAGGCCTATTTAAATGGTGCACCTACCATCCCACAATTCTGCGATGACAACGGCTGCTCGTTACGTCCGTTCATCTATACGGTCAGTCGAGAGCGCTCGATCAAAACCAATTTCAGGTGGGTCACCACGATCAATACCGACGAACGGCTGTACGTGCAGTTCTTTGTCAAAGGCGCGTCTTACAAGATGTTGGGGATCACTTTTTCGACCCATTTGTTTGGGTTGGATCAAGGCTACATCCACCTCTTCGGTACTGATTCGACAGGCAAAGACATTTTTTCGCGAACCTTTCACGCCATCAACACGTCGCTGGCGGTCGGCACAATCGGCGTCTTTATCGCCTTTGTACTGGCCCTGATTATCGGCGGCATATCGGGCTATTATGGGGGCTGGATTGACTCGATCATTCAGATGGTAACGGATGCTGTCCGCACAATCCCAGCCATTCCGTTGTTCATGGCCCTCGCCGCCTTTATCCCGGATACATGGAGCGCGGAAGAGAGGTTTTTCTTCATCTCGATTATTCTAGGCTTTATTGGCTGGCCCACACTGGCCAGACGGGTGCGCACGCATTTATTGACCGAACGTAATCAGGAATATGTACTAGCTGCCCAGCTGTGCGGTGCATCATCAGGTCACGTAATCCGCAAACACCTCTTGCCCAGTTTTACCAGCTATATTATCGTCGATCTGGTGATCTCGTTTCCTTATATGGTGTTATCGGAAACCGCCCTTAGCTTTATTGGATTGGGTCTGAAAGATCCAGTCAACTCCCTTGGTGTGATGCTGCAAAACGTGACCAGTGCAGATGTATTGCTGAATTACCAGTGGTATTTTATTCCGGTAATATTCTTCATCGTGCTTGTTATGGCGTTTGTGTTTGTCGGCGATGGGCTACGGGATGCGGCGGACCCTTACGGAGATACCAAGAAATGAGCCGATTGATTGATGTTGAAAACCTAACCCTGCAATTTGATACAGATGAAGGCCGCATTACAGCGGTCGATGATGTGTCATTCAGTCTTGAAGCGGGCGAGGTTATGGGGCTAGTTGGCGAAAGCGGATCAGGGAAATCTGTGACGGCAAAGTCATTGATGAAGCTGAACCCGCGCAATGCTATCTATGGGCCAGATACGAAAATCACTCTGCACCTTGATGATGGACCTGTTGATGTCATGTCGCTGCAAAATGATCTCGAAATGAAGGTCGTGCGCGGGGGAGCAATTTCCCTTATATTTCAAGAACCAATGGCCAGTTTCGCGCCGGCAATTTCCATTGGTGACCAGATGGTCGAACAGCTGTTGATCCACACCAATTTTTCCAAAGTGCAAAGCAAAGAGCTGTCAATCGAGATGCTGGATCGCGTTGGCATATCAGATCCCAGCACCCGCTTTGGCCAATATGCGTTCGAGCTCTCGGGTGGTATGCGTCAGCGCGCGATGATTGCCATGGCCTTGTCTACCAAACCCAAATTGTTGATTGCGGATGAACCAACGACGGCGTTGGATGTTACTATTCAGGCGCAGGTCATCGATTTGATGAAAGATCTGGTTTCCGAATTTGGCATGGGCATTATTTTTATCACCCATGATCTGGGAGTAATTGCCCAAACCGCTGATAAGGTTGCGGTAATGTATCTTGGTAGACTGATTGAGCAAGGCACTGTGCGTGATGTCATTCGCAAGCCTGCACATCCCTACACGCGTGGATTATTGGCCGCACTTCCAACGCTTGATGACATTAATGCACCGCTGACACCGATCCCGGGCGACATTCCTTCGCCGCTCGAACGGCCTCCGGGATGTGTCTATAACACACGCTGCCAAGAAATCATCGGGGCCCGCTGTTCGTCCCAAATTCCCACGTTTTCAAAGGTCGATACCGATCACGTGGCCGCGTGCCATCTTTATGACTCCGACGGGAGCGCTTCATGAGCCAAAAACCTCTGATTACGGCCAAAGGCTTGTCGGTTCACTATGCATTACGCGGCGGACTAATCGGCCCTGCCCCCTTTGTTCGCGCCGTAGAAAACGTTAGCCTAGAGATCGCACCCAAAAGTTTTTTTGGCCTCGTTGGGGAATCCGGATCGGGCAAAACCACACTTGGGCGTGCCATGCTGCGGGCGGCACCTATCAGCAAGGGTGACGTGCAGTATGACGATGGCGAGGTCGCATATTCGCTCAAGGACTTGGGCAAGAAAGACCAAAAAGAATACCGCAAACGTGCGCAACTTATTTTTCAAGACCCCTATGCGGCGCTTAGCCCGCGCATGACAGTACGCGATATCATCGCCGAGCCGCTCGAGGTCATGGGCCTGACCAAATCCCGAGCAGAAACCGACGAACGCGTGCGTGAAATTGCAGCAAAATGCCGATTGAACGTTGAACATCTGCGCCGCTTCCCCCACGCTTTTTCCGGTGGCCAGCGGCAACGCATTTCAATCGCCCGCGCGTTGGTTTCGGCGCCAAAGTTCATTGTGGCGGATGAAAGCGTCGCCGCACTTGATGTGTCAATTCAGGCCGATGTTTTGAATTTGCTGAAATCTATTCAACAGGACATGGGGCTGACGTTTCTGTTTATCAGCCATGATTTAAGCGTCGTTGCGCATGTTTGTGATCATGTTGCCGTGATGTATCTGGGTCGTCTTGTAGAAACCGCCCCGACGCGCACGCTATTTTCCGGCCCTCGCCATCCTTACACACGCGCCCTGCTTTCGGCGATCCCGTCGCTTGACCCTGATGACCGTGGAAAGGCGCAAAAACTGGAAGGCGAAATTCCATCACCCACTAACCCGCCACCTGGCTGCAAATTTCAAACCCGTTGCCCCTATGCAATTGAACGTTGCCGCGTTGAGGAGCCTGCCTTTGAAATGGCAGGCGTTGAGCACAAAGTAGCATGCCATCGTTGGCAAGAACTTTCTAGTTAACGGGGGCGGCATGGATGAGGTGATCCTTTTCTTAAATTCGCATCTCAAACCCATAATCGCCACAATAACGATAGGATCGGCTAATGGGTTCACCGCACATACTCAAGCTGACAGCAACACTTCTGCTTTCCTATAGTGAAGGCGCGCTACTCAACGTGGATGAATTGTTTGTTGAAGTATTACTTTAGCGCCCTTTGTTGAAGTCCATTGATTGAACAAGGTATCGGGGCCCTCATTTGTCGTCCATGGGACCCATTGCTGAGGCCACCACAGAGGCCACCAAAAGTGCCCTAGACAGCCTGGGGTGGCCAGCGGTAAGCTGCTTTTATCGTTGATGTTGGTGTGTTAACTGATGCCGTACTAGGTAACCAGTCTCGGTGTGGGTGCACCACTATCCTAAGTCTGCTGCAGTCAAACCCTGTAATTGTGCAAAAAATTCGTCTGCCTCCACTTTGCTTTACGCCAGTCGGGTGCAAACAAACCCATCCGCAAAAGCATTTTAAACCCTTAATGTAAAACGAATGTGTTATCCAGCATATGCATTTGCGACATTCCTGATCCGCCAGGTCCCGCCAAGCACCGCTAGTTTTTTGTACTAACCTGTCCTTACCCCCTGGTCGCCCACCATTGTGCGCGAAAA
>TARA_B110000211_G_scaffold48413_1_pt1 | contig 10922 bp, 10 predicted proteins | sample TARA_B110000211 | Tara Oceans TARA_B110000211 (sample SAMEA4397516) | marine metagenome | biome: Polar Biome; feature: [DCM] deep chlorophyll maximum layer (ENVO:01000326); material: water (ENVO:00002006), including particulate matter (ENVO:01000060) such as... | depth 30 m
ATAAGCCTGGGGTCGGCGGTTCGAATCCGCCTCTCGCTACCAATATTTTGTGTGAAAATAAATAGTGTAAAGCAAACAATGAATATAAGAATAAAAAAAATCATTATCTACTCGCTTCTAATAATTATTTTTTTCTTAGGTATTTGGACAGAAAGATTTGGTGTTGATAAAAAAATATTAAATAAATTTAATAATTTAATAGATTCTTCTTCTCAATTAATTTTATCGTTTAAAAATAATGAAAAAATTTATATCGAGATTAAACCAAAACATTATAATGAAATAATTAAAAATAGAAAAACAAGTTTAGAAAAAGGAAGAGCACCAGAAAATATTCAAAAATGGTTGCCAGCAAAATTAAAGTACAAAGATGTTTCATATAATATTCAAATAAGTTTAAAGGGTACCCATTCTGATCATTGGATAGATACAAAAAAATGGTCTTATAAAATCAAAGTAAATGATAATGAAAAATCAATATTGGGCTTAAGAAGATTTGCAGTACAAGCTCCTTACACAATCAGTTATGTTTATGAATGGCTATTTATGAAAGCTTTATCCAATGAAAAGCTATTCAATTTAAAAATTACCTCTATAGAAACACAAGTTAATGAAAAAAATTTAGGAGCGTATATTTTAGAGGAAAAAATTTCATACAAATTATTAGAAAGAAACAACAAAAAACCTGGACCAATAATTGGATTTAGCAAAACTTTATGGGTTGAAGAGGCAAATAATATTAAAGACTTAGGTGTTAACGGAATAGACGAGTCATTTTGGAGAGCAAAAATCGAGCCAACTCAATTTGATAAAAATTTGATTGGAACAGAACAAGAAAAGTTATTAAAAAAAGCAATATATCAATTAGAATCTTTTAGAAAAAAAGAACTTACAACAAGTGAAGTTTTTGACACTAAACAATTAGCTAAAGTAATGGCAATAAGAGCAATAATGGGATCAAGTCAATTTGACTGGAAAGATATAAAGTTTTATTTTAATCCAAATACTTTTTTGTTAGAACCAATCTCTAAAGAAATTCATGTTGATTTAAACTACGAAGATAAAATTAATTTTTGGTGGATTGACAGTAATTATATTAAAGATCATCTTGCGTCTGATACTGATTTTTTCCTAGATCTTTTGTATAGTGATTTAAAATTTTATAAAGAGTATTTACAAGAACTTAATAAATTTTCAAAAGATACGTATTTTGAAAATATAATTAAAGAAAATCAAAAAGAATTTGAAGAGCACAAACAAATAATAAAGCAAAGCTATCCAACCAAAAAAATATTTTCACTTGAATATTTAATTAAAAAAAGAAAAATAATTCAAAAAACATTAAATCCTATACAGGGTTTAAATAGTTATTTTGATAGTTTTAAATCAAATGTTTTAACGTTAAATATATCTAATGTTCAAAGGTTGCCAATAATAATATCAGGAATAAAACTAAATGATGGATCAAATATTTATTTATCAGAAAAAATTATTATCAATGGAAAAAAGCCACACAAACCTGCAGTTAATAATTTAATTAATATAAATTGCACTCTTAAAAAATATTGTTCTAAAAAGCAAATAAATAAACAGCAAGTAATTTATAAGATTTTAGGTCAGGACGAATTTAAACTTGAAAATATCTCAGAACATTATTTTGTAAGTAATAAAAAATAAATTATAAATTTTATATGAAACTTTCTATGTATTGTTTAAGTCTTAATCCAAATCATCTTAAAAAGATACAGGCGATAGATTATATACCAGTCGGACTTGGTGATAATTTTTTTAATAATTCTTGGATTTCTGATAAATCTGGAAAAAGTATTTCAAGTAAAAACCCATATTATGGCGAGTATACTTTTCATTATTGGATATGGAAAAATTACTTAAAAGATATAGAAAAAGGGTGGATTGGCTTTTGTCAATATAGAAAGTTTTGGACTCCATTAGAAGTTAAAAATCAAATCTCAACAATAAATGATTTAAGTCAATCTTTATTAAAAAATATACCAGAAAGTTATGACAAATATGACAGCATAATAGGAGAACCATTTTATGTTAATCAGTTTCGTTTTTCAAAATTTATTAAAAGAAATTTTAAAAAAATGTTAACGAATCCAAAATATTTTTTAAAAAAAAACAGAACAATTAAATTTCATTTTGACATGTGGCATGGAGATGGAAATATTGATATTGCAATTAATCTTCTAGAAAAAAATGATAGAAATGACTTTAATGAATTTATAAACAGCGAACCATGTTTTAACCCACATAATATGTTTATTTGCAAAGATAAAGAAATTTTAAAAAAATACTATGAAGCAATTTTTCCTTGGCTAGAGAGGTGTGAAAAAAATTTTGGTTTTACAAAATTACAGGGATTTGGCTTGAAAAGAATATATGGCTTTTTAGCTGAAAGATATTTGTCATATTGGTTTCAAAAAAATACTAATTTTAAAACTATGCCAATTTATTTTAAAGATGTTGAGGACTTATCATTATAAGTATTTGTATTTTATTACAAATTCACTAAAAGTGCCAAGCTTTCTGTCTTTAGAAGATATCAAAGGATTTTTAATAGGCCACTTAATATTTGCAGTTTTATCGTTCCAAATGATTCCATCTTCATATTGTGGTTTGTAAAAATTAGAAAGTTTGTAATAAATTATGTTTGTTTTATCGTAACTATAATAAGCGTGGGCAAAGCCCTTTGGTATATATAAGCTCAAGCAGTTTTTTTCAGATAAAATAATCTTGAATGTCTTACCAAAGGTTTTAGATTTCTTTCTTAAGTCAATAACGCAGTCTAAAACCCTGCCCTTAAGAACAGTTACGTACTTTGCTTGTGGAAATTTAGATTGAAAATGAAAACCTCTTACAATTTTCCCTTTTGTTGTTGTACAATAATCGAAGACAAAATTAGTAAAATTAATATTTTTTTTGTTAAAAGTTACTTTTAAGTTTCCACGTTTATCTTTATAATTGTCAATCTTAATGATTTTAAGTCCTTTAAATTTTGTATTAATTATTTTCATTTTATATTTTTTATTAATTTAGTTAAATTCATATTTTGTTTTAGTGGAAAATTGTCTTTTGATATTTTTTTTTTAATTTGTTTATTATATTTTTTAGCAAAATTATAAATAGTTTGTGACCGACCTCCTAAATTTATTATTCCTTTTTTCTTTATTAGTTTAATAAAAATTTTAGCAGCATCTAAATGAAATATAAAGTTTGTACTAACATTTGAAAAAGCCACTTTATGTATAAAAGGTTTTTCAGTCATACATACTCTTAAAATCAAAGAATTTTTATACATTTGTACAGCACTTTCTCCACCTAATTTTGACCATGCATAATTATTCCAAGGTAAGACAGCGTCAGTTTCTTTGTAATTTCCTTTAACTCCTTGGTACACATAGCTAGTAGAAAAATATATTATTTTTATATTAAGCTCGGAACACGCTCTAACTAAGTTACATGTGCCAATTATATTAAGATTGATACTTTTTGAAATATTCTTGTCATGAATTTTCATGGGTCTAGATAAACCAGCTAAATGTAATACACAATAGGGTCTAACTTTTTTTAGTTTTTTTTTAATTGAAGAGTAATTCAAAATATTAAATTGATTTTTATTTGTATAATAAAAATTATAATTTGATTTAACCGTCTTTAAATTTTTAGCAAATCTACTTTTGCCTCCAGTGACTAATATTTTTTTCATTTATTGGACTTATTTATCAACGAATTTAAATAATTTGAATATAAACATTTGCCATAAAATTTCATAGAGTTTTTAAGGCTTTTTTTATCAATCCATTTATTTTTAAGAGCAATTTCTTCTAGACAGGCTATTTTTAATCCCTGTCTATTTTCTATTGTAGACACAAAATAAGACGTGCTATAAAAATCTTCTATTGACCCGGTGTCAAGCCAAGTGCCACCTCTACCCAAAAGTTCTGCTTTTAATTTTCCTTTTTTTTTATAAATATTTAATAAATCTACTATTTCTAACTCTTTTCTTTTAGAGATTTTCAAAGACTTGCTATAATTAACCACCTTATTGTCTAAAAAATACAAGCCAGTTACTGCTAAGTTAGATTTTGGTTTACTGGGTTTTTCTTCAATTTTAAAAATTCTATTTTTGTTGTTAATCGTTGCAACACCATACAACTGTGGTTTGCTCACTGGGTGTAAAAATACTTTGGCTCCATTTTGCAATTTAGTGCATTCTTTTAATTTTTTTGTTAGACTTTGACCATAAAAAAAATTGTCTCCTAATATTAAAGCAATATTTTCACCTCCAATAAATTTTTCTCCAATAATAAATGCCTCAGGAAGACCGCCAGGTGATTCTTGTTCTGCATAACTAATTTTCATACCAAGATTTAAACCATTGGGTATAATTTTTTTAAATTGAGAAACTTGTCCCTTATTTACAATAATCAAAACATCCCTAATTCCTGCGAGCATCAAGACAGAAAGTGGATAAAAAATTAATGGCTTGTCGTAAATAGGAAGTAATTGTTTATTTACAGCCTTAGTGAGTGGACTCATTCTAGTTCCCAAACCACCTGCCAAAATTATTGCTTTTTTTATCATTTTTTTAAACCAATTCTTTTATAAAATTTTTTTTTAGAAAAGCTATTAAAAAATTTTTTATTATTATAATACCAATTAAAGGTGTCAGATAGACCTTTTTGCAAACTAATCTTAGGTCTCCATTTGAGAAAATTTTTTATTTTTTTACTTTCAAGTGCATACCTAAAGTCGTGACCAGGCCTATCTTTTACAAATTTAATTTTAACATTTTTTCCTACATAAAAATTATTATGTTTAACTATATTTAGTAATTTTTTTGCTAATATTATATTTGTTAGATTGTTGTTAGTTCCAACGTTATAACTTTCTCCAATTTTGCCTTTTGAAAATATCTTAAGCAGCGCTTCGCAATGATCACTGACATGTATCCACTCCCTAGAATTCTTCCCCTTACCATATATTGGAAGTGGTTTGTTGTTTAATATATTAAAAATTAATGTTGGTAATAATTTTTCAGGGAATTGACCCGGTCCATAATTATTACAGCAATTTGAAATAACCGCTTTAACACCATAAGTTCTAACATAAGATTTAATAAGATGATCTGAACTTGCTTTGGTAGCTGAATACGGCGAGCTTGGATTGTAGGAGTAATTTTCATTAGACCTTTTTTTTCCATCAATATCTCCATAAACTTCATCTGTGGATACATGAAGAAGTCTTAAATTTTTTTTAAATTTTTTTTTATAATCTCTGATATTTTCTAATAAATTATACACACCAAGAATGTTACTTTTTATAAATTCCGAAGGATTATCGATTGAACGATCAACATGAGTCTCAGCTGCTAGATTAAAAATACCATCTGGTTTAAATCTTTTTAAAATATTAAATACTTTCGATTTATTATTAATGTCTGTTTTAAAGAAAAAATATTTATCCTTTTGTGATAAATTTATATTATAAGCGTGATTTGTGTATGATCCTTTATCAATATTTATTATCAAAAAATTTTTTTTGAGTAAAAAATTGATTAGATTACTTCCAATAAACCCAGATCCACCAGTTATTACGAATTTTTTCATTTTAATTTACAAGGATAGTACAATCAAATATATTAAACTAATAAAAGAATTATCTTTTAAAATCAAATAGTATTAATTTATGTCAGATTACGATATTACAGTTGTTATTACATCATTTAAAAGTGAAAACACAATTATACCTTGTTTGAATTCAATAAATCAAAAGTATAAAGTTTTAGTAGTTGAAAACTCAAATAATGTTGATTTTAAGAACAAAATTGAGTCAAAGTTCAAAAATGTAAAATGCTTATTATCAGGTGAAAATCTTGGATATGCTAAAGGTAATAATTTTGGTCTCTCGAAGGTTAAAACTAGATATTCTTTAATATTAAATCCCGATGCAGTATTAGATTCTATGGCGATAGATAATTTCATAATTACATCAAAAAAAAGTAAAGATTTCGCAATTATAGCTCCTTATATACAAGAAGAAAAATTTAAAAATGAAAATATAAAGATAAATAAAAACCTCCATGAAGTTGAAAATGTTAAAGGTTTTGCGATGTTTTTAAATATGCCTGAATTTAAAACCTTAGGGTTTTTTGATTCAAATTTTTTTATTTATTTTGAAGAAATTGATCTTTGTAGAAGAGTCAGACTACAAAAAAAAAAATATTTTTAGATTCTTCAATTAGAATATTTCATTCAGGTGGTAGTTCGCATGATACAATCGTAAATGAGGAAATGGAGCTTTCAAGAAACTGGCACTGGATGTGGTCAAGTTTTTATTATAATAAAAAATATAACGGATTTATTAGTGCTTTTATTAAAGTTTTTCCTAAATTGCTTTCTTCTATTTTTAAAACTATTTATTATTCAATATCACTCAACAAAAACAAACAATTAATTTACTATCATAGGTTATCTGGGCTAATTAATTCAATATTAGGTAGAGAATCATGGTACAGGCCAAAAGTACTGTAAAATAATTGATTTATTCCTTTAAAATATATAAGTAGATCGCATGTCAAAAAATACTTTAAAAATTTTAGTTACTGGCGCAGCAGGTTTTTTAGGATCCCACTTATCTGAAAAATTATCAGATTTAGGTCACAAAGTAGTTGGAGTTGACAATATGTTAGGCGGCTATGAAGACAATGTTCCAGAAAATATTGATTTTCATAAGTTAGATTGTTGCGATTTAAAAAAAATTCAAAATATTATGAAAGGTATAGATGTTGTTTATCACTGCGCTGCAACAGCTCATGAAGGCTTATCAGTTTTTTCTCCTTATGAAATAACTAAAAATAACTATTTAGCTTCTGTGTCAATTTTTTCGGCTGCAGTTCAAGAAAAAGTAAAAAGAATTATTTTTTGTTCTTCTATGGCTAGGTATGGATCACAACAATCACCATTTAATGAAAAAATGACTCCAATGCCAGTTGACCCGTATGCAATTTCTAAAGTTGCCGCTGAGGCAGTCTTAAAAAATTTATGTGAGTTAAATAATATAGAATGGGTAATTGCTGTTCCACACAACATAATAGGCCCTAAACAAAAATATGATGACCCTTTTAGAAACGTTGTATCAATTATGATTAATAGAATGTTACAAGGTAAAGCACCTATTATTTATGGAGATGGAAATCAAACAAGATGTTTTTCTTATATAGATGATTGTCTAAGTTGCTTGATACCTATGCTGGATCAAAAAAATTTAAATAAAGAAATTATAAATATTGGACCTGATGAAGAGTTTGTAACTATCAATAAAATTGCTGAAATTTGTTCAAATATTACAGGAGTGAATTTGAATCCAATCTATAAAAAAGATAGACCAAAAGAAGTAAAGCACGCTACTTGCTCCGCCGATAAAGCAAGAAAATTTTTAGATTATAAAACAAAAGTAAACTTACAGGAGGGTATAGAAAAAACATTTAATTATATAAAAAAAAGGGGCGTTAAACCTTTTGATTATCACATTGAACTTGAGATTGATAACGACCTAACCCCATCTACATGGAAAAACAAAGAAATTTAGAAATTAGTGACCGGGGAAGTCTATTAAACTTTCTGTAAAGTATGATTTCTTTTTAAGCAGTTTATTACCAGGTAAGTCAAATAAATTAATAATAAATATAAAACCGGCTACTTTGCCACCAGAAATTTCAACTAATTTTGCCGCTGCTTCTGCTGTGCCACCTGTAGCAACAAGATCATCTATAATTAAAACCTTATCATTCTTGTCTATAGAGTCTTTATGTACCTCTATGGTAGCTTTGCCATACTCAAGCTCAAAATTAATTGAATGCCGATCGGCAGGAAGTTTATTTTTTTTTCTCAAAAGTATAAGTGGTTTTTTAATTAGATAAGAGACAGCCGATGCAAAAATGAATCCTCTAGACTCTATGGCAGAAATTTTATTAAATTCAATTTTTTTTGATATTTCAATTATTTTATCTATAGAATAATTAAATGCATCTGGTTCTTTAATGAGAGTTGTTATGTCTCTAAAAAGTATACCTTCTTTAGGGTAGTCTTTTATTGATCTTATATATTTTTTTAAATTCATATTTTATTTAAATTCATACCCTAATTCAAATTGATTTGTTGGCATTTCACATCTATTGTTAAAATGTTCTTTCCAAGTATCTTTAACTTCATAATCTTTTTTGTTATGAACTGAATAATATTGATTAAAAGAGAAAGGTAATCCTGAAATTTCCCAAACTTTAAAATATAAAAAATTTGAAATACTCTCATAAATATTCATATAATATTTTATTTGTTTTTTTTCCATTTCACATAAATTTCCTATAGACAAACTAATATCAAATGATTTTTTTTTAAAGAATTTAAGCTGATGGGGAAAAATAAATAAAATATCGTTATTATGAAATTCTTTCATCATATCTTGTTCGGCATCAATATTAAAAGCAGATTTAATCTTCCTGTCTGGAAAAGATTCTTCTAAAGTTTTTTTAGAAAAATATATTGATGGAGCAAGATCAGCTATAACATATTTTGTATCTGGTTTTAGCGAGAGAATAATATTTGCAGTTCTGCCATAACCCGCACCTAGTTCTAAAATTTTTAGAGGAGATTTTATTTCTTTAACTAATGAAAAAATTTTTTCATATTCTAATAAAGATATTAGCAGTTGTTGAGTAATAATTTTATTATCTATACTTAAGTAAGGATTGTATTTTTTATAAATATTAGTTCTTATATTGTTATAATTTTTAAAAATTTCTTTATTTTTTACTTGTTCATATAAAACAAGTAAAACCATATTATATTGTAAAGATTGTGAGCTCGATAATCCTTTATGCTTTTTTAAAATATCTGCTTCTATTTTTATTTTACCATAGTGATTTTCTAAACTTTTACTTATTGAAAATTCATCTAAAAATGAGAAGCCAGAATAGTCTGACCTTAGAATTGCATCCAAAGGATCAACATCTTTTGGCACATTTGCCATATGATTATAGTGATTTATTAAACAATGCCTCCAAAATTTTGAGGTCAGATCATAACTCTCTGAGTTTATGAACAAATTTGTAATATCAATAACTTCTTTAGGAAGATTTTGTTTATCTAGGTTTAGCCAGAATTTTCTTAAATTTTTTCTTCTTAAATAGGCATTCTTAAACGTAGACCAAAATGATTTTGATTTATGTAAACTAGTTTCTTTTTTTTTTAAAAACTTAAATAGCATTTTTTGTGAATAAATTATAAAAGGAGATATAAATCAATATAAATAAGCATGAAAAGAAAACTTGGTATCATTGGTGGAAGTGGCCTGTATAAAATTGATGGTTTTAGCAGTGTTAAATGGAAAAAAGTTAATAGCTCTTGGGGAAAACCTTCAGATAAAGTTATGACTGCAAAGTTCGGCAAGGAAGAGATTTGCTTCATACCAAGGCACTCAAGAGGGCACAGCATAAATCCTACAAACATTAATTTTAGAGCAAATATTGATGCTATGAAACAACTAGGAGTAACTGATATTATTTCAGTTTCTGCTGTTGGATCGTTAAAAGAAAGTCTTAATCCTGGAAAATTTGTAATTGTTGATCAGTTTATAGACAGGACTTTTTCTAGAGTTAAAACTTTTTTTGATGATGAAATCGTAGCTCATGTGTCAATGGCAAAACCTACAAGTCCCGGCTTATCTGATTGCTGTGTATCAGCTCTTAAAAAAATGAATATTAAACATCAAAAAGGAGGAGTCTATATCGTAATGGAAGGACCTCAATTTTCAACACTCGCTGAATCTAATCTTTATAGATCTTGGAATGCAGATGTAATCGGCATGACAAATATGCCAGAAGCTAAATTAGCAAGAGAAGCTGAGATTAGATATTGTACAGTTGCAATGGTTACAGACTATGATTGTTGGCACCCTGATCATGATAATGTTGATGTCAGTATGGTTATACAAACTTTAATGAAGAATGCTGCTAATGCTCAAAATATGATTAAAGAAGTTATAAAAACTTTTAAAGATTTTTCAATTGAAAAAGATCCAGCTAATAATTGTTTAGACGTTGCAATTATAACTGACACAAAACTAAGAACAAAAAAAACAATTAAAAAGTTAAAAAATATTGCTGGTAGAGTACTAGGAAAGAAGCAATGAAGATAAAAGACAAATCATACAGAACGATTTGGTTTGAAAATAATTTAGTTAAAATAATAGATCAAACAAAACTTCCTCATCAATTCGTTATTAAAGAACTCAAAACTGTTCAAGAAGCAATTAACGCAATTAAAAAAATGGAAGTTAGAGGTGCTCCTCTAATTGGAGCTACTGCTGCTTATGGATTAGTTTTATCCATTATAGAAAAAAATGATTTGTTATATCTTAAAAAATCAAGCGAAGGTTTAATTGCATCAAGGCCCACAGCTATTAATTTAAAATGGGCAGTAAATAGAATGATGAAAAAATTATTAGGCGTTAATAGTAATGAGATTTTAAAAATAGCACTAGATGAGGCGAAAATAATTGTAGAAGAAGACGTGAAATTTTGTGAAAACATAGGTCTAAATGGACTTAAGATTATCGAGAAAATTGCGGAAAAGAAAAAGAATACTGTAAATATTTTAACCCATTGTAATGCAGGCTGGCTTGCAACAATAGACTGGGGAACCGCAACTTCGCCAATTTATCATGCTCATAAAAAAGGAATTAAAGTTCATGTTTGGGCCGATGAAACCAGACCAAGAAATCAAGGAGCTAACTTAACTTCTTATGAGTTAAATGAAGAAGGTATTCCAAATACAATAATTGCTGATAATACAGGTGGAATTTTAATGCAAAGAGGTCAAGTTGATATGTGTATAGTT
>TARA_B110000211_G_scaffold86136_1_pt1 | contig 10910 bp, 8 predicted proteins | sample TARA_B110000211 | Tara Oceans TARA_B110000211 (sample SAMEA4397516) | marine metagenome | biome: Polar Biome; feature: [DCM] deep chlorophyll maximum layer (ENVO:01000326); material: water (ENVO:00002006), including particulate matter (ENVO:01000060) such as... | depth 30 m
TATCCATGCTTCAATACCTAAAGCAAAAATAAAACCACAGCCGACCAGAAATATGCACGAGCAGAATAGCTGTAAAAAATCTTTCGTTTTTGAAAGCAACATAAGCTTCAGCGAGCAGGCAATCACTAAAAGGTTAATCATGCTGTTGAGCAAACCAATAGAAAGACCGAACCAGCCTAGCGCTATTAAGGATAGTACGGCTAACAAATTTACGGTGCGGCTACTTGGGTTATATTCTTGCCACCTAAAATACAACGCGCTTTGCATAATAACCGCGCATATGGCAAGTAATATCACCCAGGTTAGCAATGGGGTAAGCAGGCTAAGGGTTAGTACCATAAAGCAGGTGGATAGCAGCACATTAGCTTTATGGTTCATTTACTCCGCCCTTGGAAATCACTGTTGTCTGCGGCTTGGGCGGCAAGAGGGGCTGCCGAAGAGATAGATGCATGTCTCGAAAAATTAGCCGAACTAGGATCAAAAGGTGCGTTGGGGTAAGTCGCCAGTGCGCTCAGACATTGATGCATGTGTGAAATAGAATTATTGGGGGTAAAGGTTGCACTACCTAGTTTTAAACCGTAGTGCAGACCTTGCGATTGCATCGACACTATTATTTGAGTCAATGCACTTAATCCTTCTTCTAGCGGGGTGTTAGTCGGTAAACTTAAAAATACGTCATCACTTTTTTGTTCGCTAAACTGCTTTACTACCCAATTTCCTGTTTTAGCGACTTGCTTCCACGCTACGCGGTTTAACGGTTCGCCTTCAATGAAATCGGTGAGGGCAAAAAAGTCTTCATTACCTTGTCGGTCATCTTCTTTACCACCGACGGCATCTTCCGTGTTGTGAACAACTTCGTATACCGGTTCAGCTTTAGGTTCTGGATAGACGATGACTTTTACGTCGAAATCCAAGTGAGTCCAACAATGATACAAACCGAAAGGGTAGGCGCTTTTAAAGGTAATTCGAGGGAGTCTGTGCTCACCTCTAGTGTGAAGTAATAAAGGAACAGTCAGTCGCTGTTCTCGATTGCCAATATCAAAGGAGATAGTGTTCGTATCTTTTCGCCTAGGCAGTTGAAGCCACTGCAGCTGTAATAACCCTTCCGGCGTAGTTTTATAGTCTGAGTGCTTAATCCGATTGAGGGTAAGGTGTGCTGACGTATTAGCAAATACGGTTTTGGGGGAGGATGCGCTAAGGGCAATAGCCGCAAAATTTTGATAGCTGTAAAACAAAGTGATTAACATTACGCTAAGTAACAAATAGCTTAATAACAGCATAAGGTTGTTTTGATAGTTAGTGCCTAATAGAAACAAGCACATACACATCACGATAAATCCCCAGCCAAAACGGCTCGGCAAAATAAACACCGAACGCATATTCAGAGCATGTGAAGAATGTGGCGGAATACGTTTGTCTAGCCAAGCGAGCCAATGCTTATGTAATACCTTTTTAAACATGGATTACGCCGCCAGCGGATCGATACTATCCAGTAAATGCTGACTTAGCGACGTGCCCGTATGTTCAGGGGTACTTGCACTAAGCCTATGCTCAGTAACGGCAACGAATATAGCTTGCACGTCATCTGGCGTCACAAAAGTTCTATCGTGCATATAAGCCCAAGCCCTAGCGGCCTGCAATAAGGCTCGGCTAGCCCGTGGCGACAACGGGGTAGGGTAGCGACCTTCTGCGCGACTTTCTGTCACTAAACGCAATATATAATTAATCACATCATCGCTAGCATGCACATGGGTAACCGCATCTTGCATAGTGATCAAATCGGTCTGCGATAAACACGAGGCTATCTGTTGCTGAACGTCAGTTGATTGTTTCAGCATGGCTTTTTCGGCTTCCCAGTTCGGAAAGCCCAGGGAAATACGCATAAAAAAGCGGTCTAGTTGTGACTCAGGTAGCGGATAGGTGCCAGATTGATAACCCGGGTTTTGCGTGCCGATAACAAAAAAGGGAGAAGGTAAAGCATGGGTGGTGCCATCAATACTCACTTGTCGCTCTTCCATCGCTTCTAACAAGGCACTTTGGGTTTTAGGGCTTGCTCGGTTTAGCTCGTCGGCAAGAACAACTTGGCTAAAAATGGGGCCGTGCCTAAATTGAAATTCACCATTGTGACTTTGATAAACGTTAACCCCTAGCATGTCTGATGGGAGTAAATCTGACGTAAATTGAATACGTGAATATTGAAGGCCGAATACATGGGAAAGTGCGTGGGAAAGCGTGGTTTTACCCATACCAGGTAAATCTTCAATAAGAAGGTGACCATGAGCTAGCAAACACGTTACCGCAAGTTTTAACTGTTCAGATTTGCCGATAATCTTCTGACTTAGCGCGTCATGCACTAATTGAATCTCTTTTCGCATGATAAAACGTTACCTTTTTAACCCCTTATGTATTGATAATAGCAACTAAAGTGCTCAAATAGCAGTTGACACCCATACAAAGGTATGAGCATGGTTATTTAACACGTTAAAAGCATCATTTTAATGTTGGTTTTAACGAATTTAGGGCTAGGTTAGAAATAGTGCTGCGCTGTGCGTATCGGTTGTCTATAATGGGGCATCTTGTTAAGGAAGTAGTTATGAAAAGCATTGAAATAGATGATGATTTGTATGCCTTTATCGCCAGCCAAACAAAACATATAGGCGAGAGCGCATCAGAAATTTTACGTAGGCTTTTATTGCCTGAAGACGGTGAAATAAAGGGTGCAAGCAACGCCTCTCTACCTGATGAGTCAGTACAATCGGCGAAAGCACCGGTTGCTGCTACCACTACCGCTAACGCCTCGGCGCAAAAGGCAGAAGCGAAACCAGCCACTAAACCGGTGGCCAAAGCGGCACCTAAAGCAACCGTTGCCAAAGCACCAGTGACGAAATCACCCGCTGCAAAATCAACAACTGCAGCCAAAGCGCCCGTTAAAAAAGACGTAGTGGCGCCAACGGTGACTGAAATAGAAAATCACAATAAAGATGATATTGTGGGTATGGTATCTCAAGATGCGTTATCGACCTTTACCAAACGTGTCGACCAATTCTTATTTATTCTAAGTGCTGCGCACAAGTTAAATAGCGATACCTTTGAAAACGTTAAATCGATTATTGGTAAAAATCGTACCTATTTTGCTACAAGCAAAGAGGCGTTGTTAGAAAATGGCAGTAGTACTAATCCAAAAGCCATTCCTGATAGCCCATTTTGGGTGGTCACCAACAACAATACCGCGAAGAAAGTAAACATGCTGGAACAAGTTTTGCGTACATTAGGGTATCAGCCCGATGTCGTCGAAACGGTAGTAAGTCGATTCGCCCCAGAGGGCAAATAAACGCTTAACTTAAAATAAGGACTTTTCATGGCTTTACATCCGCAGGCTGGTAAGCCAGCTGCACCTGAACAACTGATTAATGTGGCACAACTTGTTAGCCAGTATTACAGCTACAAACCAGACGCCGCTGCCCCAACTGAAGCAGTAAGTTTTGGTACTTCAGGGCACAGAGGATCGGCGTCGAACTATACTTTTACCGATACCCATATTAGTGCAATCTGCCAAGCACTGGTTGAATATCGTGAAGCAGAAGGTATTACCGGGCCGCTATTTATAGGTAAAGACACCCATGCATTGTCTGAACCTGCCATGATCACCGCCATCGAAGTACTCAGTGCCAACGGTGTTGATGTGGTAATTCAACGAAGCGACAACGAAAGCTTAGGTTATACCCCCACGCCGGTAATTTCCCGTACTATCATTCGTTATAACCGAGAAAACGCGGCGAAGTCTGACGGGGTAGTCATAACCCCATCACACAACCCACCCGAAGATGGTGGGTTCAAATATAACCCTCCTCATGGCGGCCCAGCTGATAGCGACGTGACGACCAAAATTCAAAATCGTGCGAACGCGCTTATTGCCGAAGGCAATAAAGACGTTAAACGCATCGATATCCGTTCCGTAAGAGCCCAGAAGTTAGTGCGCGAAGAAGATTTTATGGAACCTTATATTGATGACCTAGCTCAGGTTATTGATATGCAGGCTATCGCAAAAGCGGGCTTGAAACTCGGTACTGACCCCCTTGGCGGTGCAGGTATCGGTTATTGGTCTCGTATTGCGGATAAATATGGATTAGACATCACGGTTGTAAACCCTGCTGTCGACCCTCAGTTTGGATTCATGCGCCGCGATAAAGACGGCAAGTTACGCATGGACTGTTCAAGTGCTTTCGCCATGGCGGGCTTAATCGAATTAAAAGATGATTTTGACCTTGCATGGGGCAACGACCCAGATTTCGATCGCCACGGTATCGTATGCAAAAGTGCTGGCTTAATGAACCCCAATCATTATCTTGCGGTGGCCATTCAGTATTTATATACACACAGACCCGAGTGGCCAGCGTCACTTAAAATCGGTAAAACACTGGTTTCAAGCAGCATGATCGATCGCGTAGCGAATAGCTTAGACAAACCCCTTGCTGAAATGCCAGTAGGCTTCAAATGGTTTGTAGATGGTTTATCTAACAGTGAAATTGGTTTTGCAGGTGAAGAAAGTGCTGGTGGTATTTTCTTACAGCGAAATGGCGAAACTTGGGCTACCGATAAAGACGGTTTTATCCTGTGTTTGTTAGCTGCTGAAATTCTTGCGGTGACTAAGAAAGATCCAGGTGAACACTATCAGGCATTAACTGAGCAATTTTCATCGCCGGTTTATAACCGTGTAGATGTGGCTGCTACCTTAGAGCAAAAGCAGAAGTTATCTGCTATGGATGCTTCGGTAGTAACCAGCGATACCCTAGCTGGTGAGCCCATTACTGCCGTGCAAACCCACGCCCCAGGTAACAATGCCGCTATTGGTGGTGTAAAGGTTTCTACAGAAAATGGTTGGTTTGCAGCACGTCCATCAGGGACTGAACAAATCTACAAAATTTATGCAGAAAGCTTTAAAGGTGAAACTCACTTACAAGAATTAATTCAAGAAGCGGAAGCCTTAGTGGGTAAGATTATCAAATAAGGTCAAAAAACAACCTCTTCAAGGCGGGGTTTGTTAAATCAATGTTAAACGCCGGATGATTGCATACGTTTTCATCCGGTTTTTTGTTATTTTAACAAAATTATCACAACAAAATCGTTTAAGCACTGCTATATTGATCTCATATTGTTGATTTTTTCTGTAATTAAATTACATATTGAGTGTGCTTTAGTACACATCAACCAGAGTGAGACGCAAAATGAATGCAAAAGCTGCCAAAACGCAACCCTCTTCACCGCTAGACAAGACAGAGTTTAAAGCTGCTATTGTTAAGCACCTTCACTGTACGCTAGGTACGGATGAAAATAAGGCTAATAACCACGCATGGTGGAAAGCTACCTGTGCAGCCATTCAGGCTCAGGTACTAGAAGGCCTTCGCAAAACGCAAAAAAGTCACTACTTCAATGATACTCGTGCAGTACATTATTTTTCTGCTGAATTCTTAATGGGTAGATTGTTATCGAACAACCTTCAAAATTTAGGTTTGTTCGATGTGGCTAGTGGCGCATTAAAAGAACTTGGTGTTGAAATTACCGACATCATGGAAGAAGAGCCAGACATGGCACTAGGTAATGGCGGGTTAGGGCGCTTAGCCGCGTGCTTTATCGACTCACTTGCCACGATGGAATTGCCTGCAATTGGTTATGGTATTCATTATGAACATGGCCTTTTCCGTCAAGAAATTAAGAGTGGTGCTCAAATAGAACGCCCTGATAGTTGGCGCGATTACGGTAACCCGTGGGAAATCTGCCGCCCAGAGTCAATTCAAGAAGTGCCTTTATTTGGTTATGTAGAAACCAAATACGGCGAAAGCGGCCGTATTCAGAAAGAATGGCACCCTGGCTCAATTGTTAAAGGGATACCATGGGATATTCCTGTCGTTGGTTATGAAGGTAAAACCGTAAACGTGTTGCGTTTGTGGCAGTCAGATTCATCTGATTACTTCAATTGGGATGTATTCAACGCTGGTGGTTATGTAGATGCGCAGCGTGAAAACGTACAAGCAGAAACCATTTCAAAAGTACTCTATCCAAACGATGAAACTCAAGCAGGTAAAGAGCTTCGTTTAATTCAGCAGTACTTCTTCTGCTCATGTTCTTTAAAAGACATCATTCGCCGTTACAAGCGTGCCCATGGTGATGACTGGAGCCGCTTCGCTGATCAGGTTGTCATTCAATTAAATGATACACACCCAGCTATCGCGATTCCTGAACTTATGCGTATCTTAGTAGACCGCGCTGAACTAGATTGGGATCAAGCATGGGGTATCAGCACGAAAGTGTTCGCTTATACCAACCATACGTTGTTACCTGAAGCCTTAGAAAAATGGCCTGCACGTATGATTGAAAAAATCTTACCGCGCCATTTAGAAATCATCTATGAAATTAACCATAGATTCATGGCAGAAGTCGATAAGAAATGGCCAAGCGACAACCGCATTAAAGCCAAGCTTTCTATTATAGAAGAAGGCAACGAGAAAATGGTACGTATGGGCCACTTATCGGTTATTGGCTCATTCGCGGTAAATGGCGTAGCTGAAATGCACTCTCGACTCGTGAAGTCTGACTTGTTCCCAGAGTTCGATGCGTTATGGCCAGGCAAATTAACGAATGTAACGAATGGTATTACGCCACGTCGTTGGTTGAAAGCGTGTAACCCTGAACTTTCTAAATTGATTGATAAGAAAATTGGCACAGATTGGCCAAAAGACTTATACAAACTTGAAGCACTAGAAAAGTACGCTGATAACAAAACGTTCCAAAAGCAATTCATGCAAGTGAAGCTTAACAACAAGCAGTTGCTGGCTGATGAAATTCGAGAGTCGTTAGACATTGAAGTAGACGTTAACGCTATTTTCGATGTACAAATTAAACGCCTTCACGAATACAAGCGTCAACATTTGAACTTGCTTCATATTATGGCCTTGTATCGTCGACTGCTAGAAAACCCTGATTACGATATGGTGCCTCGCGTATTCATTTTCGGCGCGAAAGCAGCACCGGGTTACAAGTTGGCAAAAGATATTATTTACGCCATCAACAAAGTGGCTGATAAAATCAATAACGACCCACGTGTAAACAATAAAATTAAAGTGGTGTTCTTGCCGAACTACCGCGTATCGCTTGCTGAGAAAATGATCCCAGCATCAGACGTGTCTGAGCAAATTAGTACTGCAGGAAAAGAAGCGTCTGGAACCGGTAACATGAAGTTGGCACTTAACGGCGCTATTACCGTAGGTACACTTGATGGGGCTAACGTTGAAATTGCCGAAGAAGTAGGCGATGACAACATCTTTATCTTTGGCCTAACCGTTGAAGAAGTTCACGAGCTGAAGGATAACGGCTACAAGCCTTACGATTACTACTACCGTGATCCTGAAATTAAAGCGGTTCTTGATTGGCTTGAAACCGATTACTTCACGCCGGGTAAGCCAGGTGCGCTAGTGTCGATTAAGCAAAGCTTGTTAGATCATGGTGACCAATACATGGTGCTAGCAGACTTCCGTAGTTATTGCGATGCGCAAATTGCTATTGATGAGGCGTACCGTGACAAAGCGCGCTGGGCTAAAATGGCGATTATCAATACCGCCAAGATGGGTAAGTTTACCTCAGACCGTTCAATTAAAGATTATGTAGAACGTATTTGGAAACTTTCACCGTGTAAGATCGAAAACTAGTCTCAAGAGACTCAACAAAAAGCCCGGAAATGCTATGCTTTCCGGGCTTTTTGTTGTGATATATTTATCCAATTAAAATAAAAATAAATTAAAAATCAATAAGTAGCCGATTTAATGTAAAAAGGTCTGCAATCTATAATAAGGTATAGATTCATATACTGATAACACGTTGCGCTTAGTATTAAGTCGTGTTGAACTACCGTCTGCTTATTTTAAGCACCTAGCCGCCGTTTAGTGCAAGGAAACCGTCATGAGCCAACATCATAATTCGCTGGCTACACTTCCCAATCGATTTGCGTTTATCGACACAGTCTCGAAGTGTGGTGTATTGCATCCATCATTATCACTAATGCTAGTGGATGTAGTCCGTTTCTCAGACGTAACCACCAGTTTAGGGATTAATATTGGTGACAGGTTTCTGCTAGAAATTGCTAACCGCATCCAATCTTTGTTTGGTGGTGATATTCGCCTTGGCAGAATAAGTGGTGATGTATTTGGTATTGCGTTTCTCGGTACGCGAAGTTCAGGCCAAATGCGAGACATGTTCGAACGGCTTGTTGAGCATTTCAAAACACCCATGCATCACGATGGCCATGCATTCATCGCCGATTTTAATGTAGGTGTAGTGACATCAGATGGTCAGACCTTTGAAATTACGGCATTTGTGTCTCGTGGAGAAGCGGCACTAAAGCAAGCAAAAGAAAATAAGTACGAAAACTTTTGCCTGTATAATATGCAAGATAAGACCGATACGGGTCGTAGCCTTGCATTAAAAGCTGATTTAAAACGTGCGTTATCGCAAAATGAATTAGAGCTTTATTATCAACCTAAAGTTAACCTTCAAACCCTTGAAGTGATTGGGGCTGAGTGCTTACTTCGCTGGAATCATCCGTTAGATGGCGTACTGTTCCCAGGCCCGCTTATTGAAGCGGCAGAATCCTATAACATGATGAATGAGTTGGGCTATTGGACATTAGAGCAAGCATTTAGAAGTTTAGTTGATTTTGATTTTCACCGTTTGTCGCTGACCTTGTCTGTCAACATATCACCTACTCAGTTGTATGATAATCATCTTATCCCTTCCTTGAAGATGCTCAGTAAGTCTTACGCCATGCCGCTTACTCGTATAGAGTTAGAGCTGACTGAAGATGTGGCCTTGTCTAATTCACTGATGGTGAAAAGGCAGCTTGATGAGCTTCGCGCCCTAGGGGTCGCCATTTCGGTAGATGACTTTGGTAAAGGTTACTCAAACCTAGCATACATTCGAGATCTTGATTTAAGCGCGCTTAAAATAGATAAAACCTTTGTTATAGAATTAGCGAATCATCCTGTTAATCGCGCCATTATCGAAGCTGCAAAAATTATCGGTAAAGCGAAGAACTGCGATGTCATTGCCGAAGGTGTTGAAACTATTGCTCAACTTCACATATTACGAGAAGTGGGCGTAACGATAGGGCAGGGGTACCTGTTTTCAAAAGCCATTCCGCTGAATGACTTTATTAGTCTAGCGCAGCAAGAAATTATAGTCGGTAACTCTCCTTTACGTGCCTAAATAAAATCCCTCGGTTACGAAGGGGCAATACGTGCATTCGCTTGGCTGAATCGCTAAACTAGTGTTATTCAAGCTACTTTTGGTTTATGTATGCAACAACTTATCGAGCAAGGAAATTTTCTTTCTTTGTCTAGAACTCAACCTGAGTTATTTACCTCTTCTATTCAATTTACGTTAGACAACGGTACTGACGTTGCTATCGCCGCCCCTGGTATTATTGCCTTCACGCCAACGGCGAAAACGTCTATCGATAAACATGTTGTGCTATCTAGCGGCGTTCATGGAAATGAAACGGCCCCCATCGAAATATGCGACGAGCTGGTACAGCATATTCTTACTAATAAGCTTGAGCTTAGCCATCGTGTACTTTTTCTATTTGGTAACTTACCGGCCATGGATATTGCCGAAAGGTTTGTAGAAGAAAACATGAATCGGTTGTTTAATGGCGCCCATTCGAAAGGGGAAGGGTGCAACAACAGTGAGCGCAAACGTGCTAAAGCGCTAGAAGAGGCGATAACCGATTTCTTCTCTGTGGCAGCTTCTGGTGATGAGAAGTATCACTACGACTTACATACGGCTATCCGTGAGTCTAAAAATGAAAAGTTTGCGGTCTACCCGTATTTGCATGGTAAAGCGCACAGCAAAAGCCAGCTTGGATTTTTAGCTGCGTGTGGTATTCAAACCATTTTGTTATCTGAGTCAGAAACCACAACGTTTAGTTACTCTTCTTCTGTGCAGCATCAAGCACATGCCTTTACCGTCGAATTGGGCAAAGTGCAGCCATTTGGTCAAAACGACATGAGCCGTTTCGAAGCAGCAAAACAATCAATTTCTGCACTAATTTGTGAAGATGATTTCAGACCTGAGGTTGATATAGACTCGCTAGATATTTATCGGGTGAATCAAGTCATCAATCGCCATCAAAACGATTTCACGTTGCATTTCGATGACGACACACCTAATTTTACCGATTATGCTAAAGGCACGGTATTGGCGACCGAAACCGGTGCTACCTATACTGCGCAGCAAGACGGAGAAGCGATAGTCTTTCCTAATGCTAATGTGGCTATAGGCCAACGTGCTTTACTAACGGTTGTCCCCACAAAGCTGGAGAAACTTAGTGTTTAAGTTAGATGCAAGGCTAGAAGCTGATACATTCTTCATTCACGATTTACCCCTTTGCAGGGTATTACTAATGAATGATAGTCAGTTTCCATGGTTAATATTAGTGCCTCGTGTAGACGGGGTAACTGAAATCATTGAGTTGTCAGAGGCCCAACAGCAACAGTTTTTAAGTGAATCGGCACAGGTGAGCCGTTTACTGCAATCGCAATTTTCACCGGATAAATTGAACGTCGCAGCACTGGGTAATGTAGTGAGTCAGTTGCATATTCACCATGTTGCACGGTATAAAAGTGATATCGCATGGCCAAAACCAATTTGGGGAGCGCAAGCTGTTGTGGCTTACCCTGAAGATAAAGCGGCTGCATTGGTAGACGTGCTGAAAAAGGCGTTTTCTTAATAGGCTAGGGTAACCGTGTGCTAGGTTATTTGTGTGCTAGGTTGCTAGCACTGCCGTGAATAACTTATGGTCTACTATAAGACCAAAATATAAACTCAATTTTTAAAACAACTCAGCAAGGAGCAACCTATGA
>TARA_B110000211_G_scaffold30180_1_pt1 | contig 10908 bp, 8 predicted proteins | sample TARA_B110000211 | Tara Oceans TARA_B110000211 (sample SAMEA4397516) | marine metagenome | biome: Polar Biome; feature: [DCM] deep chlorophyll maximum layer (ENVO:01000326); material: water (ENVO:00002006), including particulate matter (ENVO:01000060) such as... | depth 30 m
GACGGGCTGGCATCAAAAAGAATTGTAGACTTTATTAAAAATATAGAATAATGAAAACAGAAGTAGTAACTATAGGATTAGGCTATATAGGATTGCCTACATCAGCATTAATCGCCTCTCATGGAACAAATGTCTTGGGGGTTGATATAAATCAACATGTTGTTGACACAATTAATGAAGGCAAAATTCACATTGTTGAACCCGATTTAGACCAAATTGTTTCCAATGCAGTGTCTAATGGTTTTTTAAAAGCATCTACTAAAGCTAGTCCAGCAGATGTATATTTGATAGTTGTCCCTACTCCATTTAAAGGGAATCACGAGCCAGACATTTCATTTGTTGAAGCAGCAACAGAAGGAATTATTCCACTTTTGAAAGAAGGTGATTTATATATAATTGAATCAACCTCTCCTATTGGCACTACAGAGAAAATGATGCATTTAATTTTTTCAATACGGCCTGAATTAAAAAATAAAATACATATTGCATATTGCCCTGAACGTGTATTACCCGGAAATGTGATGTATGAGCTAGTAGAGAACGATAGAGTAATAGGAGGTATAAATGAGGCATCGACAGAAAAGGCAGTATCATTTTACAGTAAATATGTAAAAGGTGATTTACATAAGACTAATGCTCGTACAGCAGAAATGTGTAAATTAGTAGAAAATTCTTCTCGAGATGTACAAATAGCTTTTGCAAACGAACTATCTTTAATATGTGATAAGGCTGACATCAATGTTTGGGAATTAATCAAATTAGCAAACAAACATCCCAGAGTGAATATCCTACAGCCTGGATCTGGTGTTGGAGGGCACTGTATCGCTGTGGATCCTTATTTTATTATTTCAGATTTTCCACAGGAATCAAAGATGATTGCTGCTGCTAGAGAAGTGAATAACTATAAATCTGATTGGTGTGTTGAAAAAATTAAATCAACTGCTTTGCAGTTCGAAATAGATAACAATAGAAAGCCAACTATAGCCTTAATGGGCTTGGCTTTCAAACCAAATATTGACGATTTACGGCAGTCGCCTGCTAAATACATAGCGCAAAAAATCATGCAAAATTCAAACAATGAAGAACACTTTATTGTAGAACCTAACATTACAAAGCATAAAGCATTTAAGTTAACCAATTACAATAAAGCCGTTGAACAAGCTGATATTATTGCTTTATTAGTAGCGCATAAAGAATTTAAAGACCTTCAATTTAATGAAGATAAAGTTGTAATAGATTTTTGTGGTGTTAAAAATGAAGATGGATAAAAAATTTAAGAAACGATTTATAATATTGAAAAAAAATGAAATTTATATATTTAGCCGCTGGAGAAAATAGATTTCACTTAGATAGTAATAAAGAAGAGCCTAAATGCCTATCTCTATTTAGTGAAAATGAAACAATTATTGATAAAGTACTTGATAATTTAAATAAAGTTGGAATTAAGAAAAGGATTGTTGTAGGTGGTTATAAAATTCTTGCCATTATGAATAGTCATCCTAGATTAAAGTACTTTTACAATGATAGTTGGCAAGAAACAAAAAGTTTATTCTCTTTAGAGAGGGCAAAAACAGAATTTAATGATGACTTAATTATTAGTTATTCTGATGTTGTTTACAACGAAAAAATACTAAATGATTTAATGGTATCAGAATCAGATATCTCAATAGGTTATGACTCTAAGTGGAAAGATAGATATACTGGAAGGAACAATGAGATATTAAAAGATGCGGAGAAACTATCTTTGACTCTTAATAATGAAATTTCAATAGGAAAAAACAATTCAGCTAATGTTATAGGTGAATTTATTGGTTTGTTCAAGATAAATAGATCCTTGTCTAATAATTTAGCAAAAGAGATACATTCAATTTTAAGTAAAAATAAATCAGCTAGTGTTTGCGATTTAATAAATATTTTGTCAAAAAAAAATTCCGTTTCATTAGTTGATGTTAAAGGGAAATGGGCTGAATTAGATACACCTCAGGACTTATTCCATTTTAAATTCGGAACAAAAGCCGAAACTCTAAAGAAATTAGAAGATAAATTACAATACTCTAAGGTATTAGAACAGTATAAATTTACAATAAAAGATTATGAAAACAACCCTAATTTAATAATTAATAATATTCAATCTTCTCTACATTCTGAAAAATTAGTAATTAGAAGTTCAGCATTAAATGAAGATACTCATAGTTCATCTATGGCAGGGAATTATGAAAGTATATTAAATGTAATAACATTAGATAAATCTTCAATATCATATGCCATCGATCAAGTTATAGATAGTTATTTAAAGGGAGGTCAGGCTAAAGAGTTAAATAACCAAATATTAGTACAGCCACAACTAGAAGGAGTGCAAATGAGTGGTGTTGCTTTTACAAAAGATTTAGAAACAAGTGCGCCATATTATACAATAAACTATGAAGTAAGTGAAAAAACTGATTCCATAACTTCTGGTATAGGTAGTGGCGATCAATATACATATATACACTCCAAAAGTTCTAGTTCTTTACCAGAAAATAAATTATTAGCGTTACTAATCAAATCTATCAAAGAGGTAGAAAGCTATACGAAACATAGTTCAATAGATGTAGAATTTGCACTTGCAAATAATGAGATTTATATTCTGCAAGTAAGACCTATTGCTGCGCATAAAAACAATGTTGAAGTTTTTGAATCAGATATACAAAAGGAATTAGAAAATATAAAAGAGTATATAAAGATTAATAATTCGATAACCATTCCAAAAATAGTCGGAAGCAATACAGTATATGGAGTTATGCCAGATTGGAATCCGGCAGAAATTATCGGTATTAAACCACATCCATTAGCATTCGATTTGTACAAATACATCATTACTGATAGTGTTTGGAGCGAAACAAGAGCTGAATTAGGTTATAGAGATATTGGATATCATCCTGGTATTTATTCTTTTTCAGGACAGCCCTTTGTTGATGTAAGAATGAGTTTCAATACATTTACTCCTAAAGCGATAAATGATGCAACGGCTACTAGATTAGTGAATAATTACATAAGCAAACTAAAATCATCACCCGAACTACATGATAAAGTTGAATTTGACGTTGCTATTACCAGTTATGATTTTACTTTTGATGACAAGATGAATAGCTTAAGAAAATCAGGTTTTTCTAATGAAGAAATAAAAGAAATAGAAAATGCTTTTGTGGAATTAACAAAAAATATTTTATTAGAAAAAGTTACTAATATAGATAAAGAATTAAAGAAAACAATTAGTTTAACAGAGAAAAGAGAAGCTATTGTAAATTCAGAGATTAGTGTTTCAGAAAAAATCGTTAAACTTTTGGAGGACTGTAGACAAGATGGCACTAAACCTTTTTCTATTCTAGCTCGTTTAGGTTTTATTAGCTCTATTTTAATGAAATCATTATTGAAAAAGGATGTTATAACGAATGAAGAATATCATGATTTTTTTGGGACAATCCAAACTGTTGCAACGGATTTTGTAGAAGATTTAAAAAAAGTAACATTGAAACTTGAGATGTCTAAAAATGAGTTTATTAAAAAATATGGACACTTGAGACCAGGTACATATGACATAAACTCAAAAAGTTATAAAGAGAATTTTGATAAATATATTAACTTATCAAATGATAAACATGAAGAAATAAAGAGTAAAAATACAAAGTTTGTGTTTACAAAAAAGACATTAAAACTGATAGATAATGAGTTAATTTTAAGTGGATTAAATATTAGCGTTAAAGCGTTTTTAGATTTTGTTAAAAAATCAACTGAGGCTAGAGAGTTAGCAAAGTTTGAATTTACAAAAAATTTGAGTTTAATACTAGATTATATTATTGAATTTGGAAATGAACTTGGAATTGATAATAGATCTGACCTGGCCTATATTAATTTAGAAGATATTATTAAAGTGTCTTATGGCTCAAGATCTTCTAATATTACAAATGAAATCTGTGACAAAATTCAATACAATAAGAAAAAACATACTATAACCTCTGCTATTAAATTACCATCTCTAATTTTTTCTGAGGATGATGTAGATGGTTTTTTCTATGAAAACTCAAAACCAAATTTTACAACTCAATTAATCATTGAAGGAGAATTAGCTGTCTTAAAAGATGAGAAAAAAGATATTTTAGATAAAATAGTTGTAATTGAAAATGCCGACCCAGGATTTGATTGGATATTTAGCCATAGAATAAAAGGATTAATTACGAAATATGGAGGTGCAGCTTCACATATGGCAATTAGATGTTCAGAATTCGGACTACCAGCAGCAATAGGTTGTGGCGAAAAAATCTTTGACTCTCTAAATGATAAGGACTTGATTCAACTCGATTGTTTAAATCAAAAAATAAATAAATTTTAAATAATTAATATGATTATTGCAGTATCTACTCGGGTAACAGAGGCTCAAAATTATTTAGAAAAAAGAAATAGTATTGCTTTTGACTTTATATCATATCTTGAAAATCTAGGAATTACTCCTTTAATGATTCCTAACAATTTAAAAGACCTCAATAACTATTTATCTGCTTTTAAAATTAAAGGAATTATTTTAACAGGAGGAAATAATGTTGATCCTAAAAAATATAAATCCTTAAGTCATTTATCAGATGTTTATCCAGAAAGGGATGAGACAGAGAAAATATTATTTAATTATGCTATTGATAAAGAATTACCAATACTAGGAGTTTGTAGAGGATTTCATTTCATAAATGCTGAGCTAGGAGGTAAGTTAACACATGATATAAGTGGTCATGTGAATATTAATCACATATTAGTATCCAGTAAATCTAATTATAATAAAAAAGAAGTGAATTCTTTTCATAATCATGGAATAAAGAATAATCAGCTAAGTAATAAATTAAATTGTTTAGCAAATACTAATGATGGATTTGTTGAAGTTTATGAAAATAAGATAGCTAAAATTTTAGGCTTTCAATGGCACCCTGAAAGATATTATAACGAATTCGATAGTAACTTAATTAAAAAACATTTTGCAATAAAATAACAAAAAAATGAAAGCAATAATATTAGCAGCTGGACAAGGGACAAGATTGCGACCATTAACTAATGATAAGCCAAAATGCATGGTAGAGTTATTAGGGAAGCCCTTAATCAAGCATCAATTAGATGTATTAAATAGTAAAGGGATTGAAGATATTTACGTTGCAACGGGTTATTTAGAAGAAAAAATAAAATATTCTCAAATAAAAGGAAAATTTTATAATCCAAAATATAATAAAACTAATATGGTTGTTTCTTTATTTTCTGCTTTAGAAATAATGGAAGGAGATGATTTGCTAATTACATATGGAGATATTGTTTATGATACTAGTGTAATTGATAAAATTCTAAATGATAACTCAGATATTGGTGTAGTAGTTGACAAAAGCTGGCGAAAATATTGGGAAGCAAGAATGGAAAACCCCATTGATGATGCAGAGACCTTGAAAATCAACAATAAAGGAGAGATAATTGAGATAGGTAAAAAAGCCATTAATTTAGATGAAATTCAAGGGCAATATATCGGAATGATTAAAATTAAGAAAAATTATATATCTAAATTTATTAACTTTTATAAAAAATTAGATAAAAATGGAGAATATGATGCTCAGAGTTTTGATAAAATGTATATGACAAGTCTTTTACAAAAGATTACAGATGAGTTAATACCAATTAAACCTATCTACATTCATAATGGGTGGATTGAAATTGATGAGCCAACTGATTTAAACTTTACGCAGTTTTTGAAAATTTAAATCCGAATAGTAGCTCTACATTATATAAATTTAATTGGTAGATTTCAAATAAAAATATTTGAGATAAGTTTAAAAAGAAATATTAAATTTATTTAAAAAAATCAAATAGTGAAAAAGATATTGAAGAAAATAATATCATTAAAATTAAGAAAAAAAATCAGATCTATAAAATTAGGTGATATTTTATTTATTTGTTATTACAGATTAAAAATTAATTCTATAAGAAATAAAATCAGTCAGTTTGAAAAAGTGAAGGTTGTTTTTATAGCGATGGATGTTGCAATGTGGAAATACGATGGATTATACCAAATCATGAAGAAGCATCCACGTTTTGATCCGGTTATCCTAATTGCTCCTAGAATTAATCAAAATGAAGAAGGCATGAAAATAGATTCTTTAAAAATGATTGATCACTTTAAAACAAATCAATACAGAATAATTGAAGGCTATGATTTTGAAAAAAAATATTGGTATGATTTAAAAGAAATTATTAATCCCAATATTATTTTTTATACCCAGCCTTATAATATTATAGCAGTTGATGAAAAGTATTCAATTAGACATTTTAAAAATGTTTTGTTTTGTTATATACCTTACTTTTTCTTAATGATCTCAAAAAGATGGGCATATGACTCATTGTTACAAAATGTAGCATGGAAATTATTTTACCCAACAATTTCTCATAGTAAAACTGCTAAATATTTCTCTAAAAATAAAGGTGTCAATGTTTGTGTAACGGGATATCCGATAGCCGATGAGATATTAGATGTTAATAGATTAATTGTTAATCCTTGGAAGAAAACTAATCGTAAAATTAAGAGGATTATATGGGCCCCTCATCATTCAATACTAGAAAATAATTCATTACGTCTGTCTAGTTTTCTTAACACTCATCAAATCTTTCTTGATTTAGCTGAAAAATATAATAGTCAGATTCAAATAGCATTTAAGCCTCACCCTGTTCTTTTAACGAATTTGTATAACCACCCTCTATGGGGTAAGAATAAGGCTGATGCGTATTATAAAAAGTGGCAAAACAAACCAAATGGGCAACTTGAAACTGGAAAATATATAGATCTAATGCTAACATCTGATGCAATGATTCATGATTCAAATTCATTTACCGTTGAATATTTATATACTAAAAAGCCCGTGTTATATCTAACTAAAAATCATCATTCTGAAAGCTTATGTGATTTTGGAAAATTAGCTTTTAGCCATCACTACAAAGGATTTAGTGAGAGTGAAATTGAAAGTTTTATTTTAAATGTAGTATTGTGTGAAATTGATTCTAAATTTGATAATAGACAGAACTTTTTTAATGATTATTTGTTACCGCCAAATAATAATCTAGTAGCTGAAAATATTTTAAATGAAATTGTCCATGGATTAAATCTGAATGATGGGTGAGAATTTAAGAACTAAATCAGTAAACGGTATATTTTGGAGTTTTGTTGAAAATTTTTCCTTAAAATTCATACAATTCTTAATAGGTATTGTTATGGCCAGATTTCTTTTTCCATCAGATTATGGCTTGATAGCAATGTTAGCTATTTTCTTAGGGGTATCAGCAATCTTTATTGATGGAGGATTTACAACTGCTTTAATTCAAAAAAAAAATAGAACAGAAATAGATTTTTCAACAATCTTTTATTTTAATGTGATATTGTCTATTGTAATTTATTTATTTCTTTTCTTGATAGCTCCTTATATCTCATTGTTTTATAATCTTACAGAGTTAACTATTATTACTCGTGTAATTTCATTCAATCTAATTATTGCCTCATTTTCAGCTGTTGCTAGAACAAAATTAACTATAAAAGTTGATTTTAAAACTCAAGCCAAAGTTTCATTTGCTTCTGCAATTATTTCTGGTATTATTGGTATTTATATGGCATTTAATAATTTCGGAGTTTGGGCATTAGTAACTCAATCTATACTAAATACCTTTTTTCAAACTTTATTGCTTATTTATTTTGTAAAGTGGACTCCATTGTTTGTATTTTCAATTGATTCTTTTAAATCGTTATTTCCGTTCAGTTCAAGATTGGTTGTCTCTCAACTAATAAGTACTATTTATCACAATCTATATTCTTTAATAATAGGTAAACAATATAGTTCGACAGATTTAGGGTTATATTCTCGAGCTGAAACTTTCTCACAGTTCCCTGCATCTAATATTTCTACAGTTTTATCTCGAGTTACTTTTCCTATTCTTAGTTCAATTTCTGATGATGACAATAGAATAAAAAATATTTACAAACAATACCTTCAACTTACTGCATATGCAGTTTTTCCTATAATGTTTTTCTTAATTGGAATAGCAAATCCATTAATTGAATTTCTGTTAACTGATAAGTGGCTGGGAACTGTACTGATCTTACAGATTTTATGTTTAGGTTTTTTATGGGATCCTATAGGTTTTCTCAATATAAATCTACTCTACATCAAAGGTGAGTCTAAGCTAATTTTAAGATTAGAACTAATTAAAAAATCAATTGCAATTATTATATTATTTATTTCTCTCCCTTTTGGATTAATTTATATCGCAATTGGGCGAGCATTTTATTCGTTTTTAGCTGTCTATATAAACACATATTATACTAATAAATTTATTCAGTTTAGTTATCTAGCTCAAATGAAATTAATTTCACCTTATTTCTTATTGTCATTAACAATGGCAGCATTAGTATATTTCTTGACATTTTTTATTTCAGGAATAATATATAAATTGCTTTTTGGAACAATTTTTGGAATTGTATATTATATATCTGTTTCATATTTCTTTAAATTTGAACCATTATTAAGTTTAATAGATAATTTAACTAAAATGTATCGTCAGAAAATCAAAACCATATAACTACCACCCTATAAATTTTATATAATATATGATTGGATCGCTTTTTTTTAATGTTATTGCCCTGTTTTTCGCTTTGAAAACCAGACTAAATAAAAGCTTTAATGGATTATTATACTCCGTTATATGTATATTTATTTTTTTAGCAATTCGTTACGATTTTGGGAATGACTATATGCCCTATTTCATGAATTTTTATGAAATAAATGAATACGACTATTATAGTATTAAAGGAAATGAAATTGGTTGGATCTATTTGAATTATATTTTTGAACCGTTTGGATTCATTGGTATGCAGATTTTCCTTGCAGGGTTTTCATGTTATATATTATATCGTTTTATAAAAAAGTATGTTTCTAAAAATTATTATTGGCTCGCAATTTTCCTCTATACCTTTAATCCATATCATTTGCTTGTATTTAGCAGTGCGATGAGACAATCCATAGCTATATCACTATTTTTATTAGCGATTGACTATATAATCCAGAAAAAGCCTATTCATTATATTGCAATTATACTGTTTGCCTCTTTATTTCATTCGACAGCTCTATTTCTTTTACCAATTATTATTTTGTCTTATGTAAAAAACAAGCCTACAAAAGGTTTCACTATAATAATAAGTATAATTTCTTTTTTACTTTTTTATTTTAAAGACAATATTTTTAATCTAACTTCGGAATTGGTATATCTCTATTTTGCAGATGAATATTCCAATCATTTAAATATCGACATATCTAACATTACTATAGGATTTGGTTTTTTATTAACTTGCATTCTATATATCATTTTATTTTATCTAATACGAAAGACAAAAGTTCATTGGGAAATTTTAATTATAAATCTGGTTGCTTTGTCTTTTTTAGTATTAATATTAGGCTTAACTATACCGCTTGTTTCACGAATTAACTTCTACTTTACACCTTTACTTATAGTTGCTTATCCTATTGCCATTAAAAATATTGAAGTGAAATTAATTAAACATCTATTTGTTGTTTTAATTTTAACATCAACGATCTACCAATATTTTTACTTTTTCCATTCTTCAACTTGGTCAAACAATTTCTATGATTACAAAACAATTTTTTCAATATAAATATATTAAATTAAAAAAATATGAAAATATTAGTTTACGGAGACATAGGAGGTAGCGGTGGTTATTACAATTACTGTAAAGGATTATTTGGCAGTGGAGCTATACCAAAAGATATGTTAGTGTATTTTATTACAAGTAATAATTTTCATGATAAACTTGGTGAATTAGATGAAAATGTACGCGTAATTAAGCACAATTGGATGGATAGCTCTTCAAAAATAAAACGCTATTTATGGCATTTATGGTTATATCCTCATCTTGTATGGAAATTAAAACCAGATTTAGAGTTTTATACTAATGGTCAGCTACGCCTTTTTTTTAGAAAAGCATTAACACTAGCAACATGCCATAACTTATTGCTGTTCGATGATGTTGAACTAAAACGGATTCAAAATAAAAAGGAAATAAAATACTTTAACAATTCAAAAAAAAGACAAACCAATTCATTCAAAAAAAGTGATGCGCTTATTTTTTTATCTGAACATTCAAAGGAAGTAGTTTTGCCGAAAATTGAAGATAGTAAATTTAATAAGGTCATTGCGCACGGTCTAAATAAAGAATTTTTCAGCTCTACTCAACGTAATTACGCATTTGGCAAACACGTTAATATATTATATGTATCTCCAGTCTTTCACTATAAAAATCATTTAGCTGTAGTAAAAGCTTTTCAAGAGCTAAAGCTAGAATCCGAATTTAATATTCACTTAAATTTTGTTGGTGGCGGTAAATCAAGTGCTTTAGAAGAATTAAATAAATATTTAAAAGTAAATAATATTAAAGAATCTATAACACTTAAGCAGTACCAAAATTCTAGCGAATTAGTTCAGGAATTTGAGTCTAACGATATCTTTTTATTTGCCTCTTCTTGTGAAACTTTTGGAATTACATTATTGGAAGCAATGGGCGCAAAATTACCTATTGCTTGCTCAAATAGAACAGGTCTTCCAGCTATATTAAAAGATGCAGGTGTTTATTTTGATCCTTTTAATGTTTCAAGTATAAAAACTGCTTTATATGAGTTAATTTCAAATCAGCACAAAAGAAAAGAATTAGGATCAAAAGGATATCTTTATGCTCAGGATTATACTTGGGAAAAATGTGCTGAAGAAACATTCGAATTTATAAAAACAATTATAAACAAAAAAACCATAAAAAATGTTTAAAGGAAAAACACTATTAATAACCGGAGGAAC
>TARA_B110000211_G_scaffold40659_1_pt1 | contig 10869 bp, 8 predicted proteins | sample TARA_B110000211 | Tara Oceans TARA_B110000211 (sample SAMEA4397516) | marine metagenome | biome: Polar Biome; feature: [DCM] deep chlorophyll maximum layer (ENVO:01000326); material: water (ENVO:00002006), including particulate matter (ENVO:01000060) such as... | depth 30 m
GCTTTTCCTATGATGGAAGAAATCACTGTTTTGGATGAGAACCAAAAAGAAATACCTAAGGATGGTAAAACTCTTGGTGAAATTGTAATTAGAGGAAACTCCGTGATGAAGGGTTATTACAAGAATCCAGAGGCAACAAGAGAGGCTTTTTCAGGTGGTTTTTTTCATTCTGGCGATATAGCTGTAATGCATGATAATAATTATATTCAAATCGCTGACAGGGCTAAAGATATAATTATCTCTGGAGGTGAAAATGTAAGCTCGGTGGAGGTCGAAGGAGTACTAATGGGTCATCCTGCTGTTATGTTGTGTGCCGTTGTAGCCAAAGCAGACGAAAAGTGGGGAGAAGTACCTTGTGCGTTTGTGGAGCTTAAAGAAGGACTAAAAGTCAGCGAAAAAGAGCTAATAGCCTTTGCAAGGACTCAATTAGCAGGGTTTAAAACTCCAAAGTATGTTTTTTTTGAAGACCTTCCAAAAACCTCAACTGGTAAAATACAAAAGTTTGAACTTCGACAAAAAACTAACTCATAGTAGGATTGCAAAGAAGAATGTCCTACAAATGGATATAAAAAAATGACCGCACTAAAAGAATATGAACGCTTGGAATGCACTGGGTTGTGGAAAGAAACCAGCGACAGTCAGCGACGTGAAGTCTTAGTTTCTTTTGGTGACAATTCTTTAATATTACGAGATACAACTGAGACAGCTCTTTCTCATTGGTCACTGCCAGCGATTCAAAGAATTAACGAAGAAAAACTCCCAGCAGTATATAAGCCCGGCCCAGATGCACTAGAAACTCTAGAAATAGATGATGAAACTATGATCGAAGCTATTTCAAAGGTTGGTCGTATAATCGAAAAACGTAAGCCACGCCATGGTAGAATTCGTACTTACATCTTAATAAGCATTATTCTTACTTTAGGCATCATAGGCTTTACGTGGTTACCTGACGCATTAATACAGCACACTTTATCTGTCACCACACAAAACCATAAAGTCCAAATAGGAGAGAGTCTAGTAACAGAAATTGTGAATTTAACTGGGGCCCCGTGCACTTCAACTTTAGGTGACAGAGCTCTCCTAAATTTTAAAAATCGTGTCCTTGGAAAAATTGATCACAAGCTGTTAATAATTCCAGACAGTAGAAAAAAAGTGGTGTCGTTACCTGGAAAAATACACTTGATAGACAAGACGGTCTTTGAAGACCACGACACTCCTGAGGTAGCAGCAGGATATCTTTACAACTCTCTTGAGAAATACAAAAATAATGACCCTTTCCAAATTCTTATTAAAGAAGCTAAGATTGGAACCTTATTCACATTACTTACCACAGGAAAAATAAAAAAAGAGACTTTGAGAAAACATGCAGAAAAAATATTAACAACCTCTGGAAGTCAGATAGATCAAGAAAGTTTACTCAAGAGATTCCAAAATGCGCGTGTTGCAACAAGTCCTTTTGCCTATGCCCTCGATGTTACGGGCGAATCTACGGTGACGTTGATAGAAGGTGATCCTTATAAGAAGATTAGCGCCCCACTTCTTATCCAAGATAGTGATTGGATAAGTTTACAGACTATCTGTGAACAGTAAAAGTCTATAAATAAATTTACTTTGTACCAAACATTCGGTCGCCAGCATCGCCTAAGCCTGGCACAATATATCCATTTTCATTCAAATGGCTATCTAACGCTGCTGTTACAATTTTTACGTCAGGATGCGCTTTTCTCATGTTTTCAACTCCTTCAGGGGCAGCTAATAAACACAAGAAACTAATATTTTTTGCTCCCGCTTCTTTGAGAAGATTAATTGCGGCCACAGATGAGTTTCCAGTAGCTAACATAGGATCAACAGCAATAACCATTCTCTCTTCTAATAATTCTGGAACCTTAAAATAATATTGAACTGGTTGAAGAGTTTTTTCATCCCTGTATAATCCAACAAATCCTACTCTAGCAGAAGGAATTAACTCTAACATACCGTCTAGCAAACCATTTCCAGCACGTAAAATTGAAATGAGAGCAAGTTTACGTCCAGCCAACTCGGGGGAGTTCATTTCAACTAAGGGTGTTTCAATTTTTAGATTTTTTGTTTCTAAATTTCTAGTAATTTCATAAGCTAAAAGCTGACTGATTTCCCTTAAAAGTTGCCTAAACAAAGCAGTGGGTGTTGACGCTTTTCGCATTATAGTTAATTTATGTTGTACGAGCGGATGTTTAACTATTGTGAGGTGATCTACCATATTCTTTCTCCTACATCTCTTAATTAATATTATTGGGATCTAAATAAAACTTTTACCAACCCCACGATTTCTTATACCAAGATACTTGGCAATTGATGCAGACACATCAACAAAAGAAACGTTACCTATTTCTCGTTCACCCAAACCTATACCAAAAATTGGTACACATTCACGGGTATGATCTGTTCCTCTCCAAGTTGGATCATTACCATGATCAGCAGTTAATATAACTAAATCGTTTTGACGAATCTTTTTTAATAAAATTGTTAACTTTGAATCAAACCATTCTAGATGCCGCGCATACCCCGAAACATCTCGACGATGACCATACAAGCTATCAAACTCCACAAAATTTGCTATATTCAGGCTACCGTCTGGGGCATTATCCAATAAATCATACAAATTTTCCATTAGTAATCTATCAGGCCCTATTTTGGATGATGAAATACCTTTATTTGAAAAAATATCATCAATTTTTCCTAAAGCATTTACTTGTCTACCTTCTTCAAAAGCCCATTCACAAAGTGTAGGCGCCGGGGGTTCAATAGAGAAATCCTTTCTGTTGGCTGTTCGAGTAAAACCACTTTTTGAGTCTCCAAGGAAAGGTCTCGCAATTACTCTTCCAATTCTTCTGGAATGACAGAACGGTGCTAATTTTCGGCATAACGCGTAAAGTTGATCAAGACCAAATTTCTCTTCATGGACAGCAATTTGGATTACACTATCGGTCGAAGTATAACAGATTGGCCACCCACTATTTAAATGCTGTTTACCATATCTCTCTATTATTTCCGTACCGGAAGCATGACAATTTCCAAGTATGCCTTTCGTTTCTGAAAGTTCTTGGATAAGCTTTATGATCTCAGTTGAAAAACTAACTTGTTTATTCTTAAAGTATTTCCATTTCCAAGGTAATGGAACACCGAGCAACTCCCAATGACCTGTAGGTGTATCTTTCCCTGGGGAAGTCGGTGTAGCGACCCCCCAAAGTCCTTTAGGTTTTTCTAAGGCCTTCGTATTATCTGAACTTACTGAAAGCTTAAGGATCGAATCCAAACCAAGACTTTTAAAATTGGGAACATTCAAACTTCCAGTCCTTCCAATATTTGCACCCCCACTCGAACAGGTGCTTATAATATTACCTAATGTACAGGCACCTTCATCACCAAAATCCTTAGCATCTGGAGCTCCCCCGCAACCAACAGAATCCATTACAATCAAAAAAACTCTACTCATTTAGACTCTAACCGATGGATAAGGTTCGGTGGGGGTTTGAAATCATTTGATATTGAAAATGCCCCTCGAACTAGTGCTGCTACTCTTATTATGTCCTGTTCATTAGAGGCGTGCACGATCGCAAGAGGTATTGTAAGATCAACTTTATTTCCTATTTCCATTAGACCCGATAAACCAACTGAGGGATCTATTTCATCACTTTCTGTTTGCCTCCCTCCTCCTAAAATTACTACTACTTGACCGAGGACCTCAGTATCAATCCTATCAATATAACCCACCTTGTTGGCTCTAATTTCTTTTACGACAGATGCTTGAGGGAGATAATTCACCCACTCACTCTCAAAGTTTTTTGGTCCCCCCATCTCAAAAACCATTCTAGAAAAATATTCCATAGCCCTACCTGAAGATATAGAGCTCTTTAGTAGGCACCTACTATCTTTGAGGCTTTGGGAAGGATCATTAAGGTTTATAAGTTCGGAGCCTAGCTCAATAGTCACCTCCAACAATCTATCATTAACTTTCAAACCACTGAGGGTTTCCATCACAGAATTTACTTCTAGCCCATTACCTGCCGCATTTACCAAAGGCTGTGACATGTCAGTTAGAAGGGCAACTGTTGGGCATCCAGCGCCATTCGCTACACCTATTAATGATCTCGCTAATAGCTCTGATTTTTCAAATTTTTTTATTACAGCTCCAGATCCAGTTTTTACATCTAAAACTAAACTATCCAGGCCTGCAGACAATTTCTTTGATAAGATAGATGCAGTTATTAAATCAAGGCTATCAACTGTAGCCGTCACATCACGTATTTTATAGAGGCGCTGATCTGCAGGGGCTACGTCGGCTGAAGCTCCAACTATAGCGAGTCCAATTTTTTTTACTATTCCTTGAAACCTCTCCTTAGAAATATCTGATGAATAACCAGGAATTGACTCCAACTTATCCAGTGTACCTCCAGTATAACCCAGCCCTCTTCCAGAAATCATAGGGACATAAGCACCACATGCTGCCAAAGCCGGTGCTAGTAACAATGAAACAGGATCACCCACACCACCTGTGGAATGTTTATCAAGAACCGGTCCAGGTAAATCCCATACTAATTGATCACCACTATCTCGCATTCCCTTAGTTAAGCCTACTCGAGCCTCAAGACTTAAGCCATTAAGACAGACAGCCATAGCAAACGCCCCAATCTGCGCGTCACTTACAATTGGATTTGAAATCATAGACCCAAACTCCAACATATCAGTTTCAGTAATGTACTTCTTGTTACGAACCCGCTCTATTAAAGACCCTACATTCATTAGAGCTTCATGAAACTCTGATCAAAAGCTCCAGGGAGTAATTCTTTCAATGAGGTGCTACTAATAACACCAGAAGTTGTAGCTAAAGAAATAACCGTCGAACCATTTGCAAATTCTGAAATCTTTTGTCGACAACCGCCACACGGAGCAACAGGTTTAGGGCTATCTGCTACTACGGTGAGCTCCTTTATTTCTGTATCACCCGCGGCGATCATAGATGCTATCGCTCCAGCTTCAGCGCACGTACCCTCGGGGTATGCTATATTTTCAACATTACAACCTATATAAATTTTCCCAGATGAACTCCTTAAAGCTGCCCCCACCAAAAAATTTGAATACGGCGCATAGGCATTTTTTCGTACCTTTATTGCTGCATTAAATAGCTCTCTTTCTTTGGACATTGATATAAACCTTTTAATTGAGATATCTACTTATCAGTATTTTTCGGAAATATAAAATAATTAACCAATAGGATACCCACAAGAACTTAACGCTAATGAAATTTCTTTGAGGATAGAAGGGTCATCAATAGTTGCAGGCATTTTGTATTCCTTGCCATTGGCAATAGAGAGCATAGTCGCTCGAAGTATTTTCCCTGAACGAGTTTTTGGTAAACGGTCAACTACACAAGCCAACTTAAAGGAGGCTACCGGTCCAATCTTACCTCTTACGTCGCCGATAACTTCGGCTACAATATCACTATGTTTTCGGTTGCATCCTGTATTTAAGCACAAGAAACCTAATGGAAGTTGACCCTTTAGAGGGTCTGAAACCCCTATCACCGCACATTCGGCTATGTCTGGATGTCCTGCTAAAACTTCTTCAATTGCTCCAGTAGAAAGCCGATGACCAGCAACATTAATAACATCATCTGTTCGAGCCATAATATAGATGTACCCATCTATATCAATATATCCAGAATCACCAGTTTCATAATAGCCCGGAAATGTATCCAGATAACTCTTCGTGTATCTTTCTGGCGCATTCCAAAGAGTAGTTGCTGATCCCGGAGGGAGAGGCAATTTAACTACAATAGCACCTAGCTCACCAGCCTTAACTGCCAACCCTTGATCATCAAGTACTTGTATATTCCAACCTGGCATCGCCACTGACGGAGAGCCTAATTTTATAGGTAATTGTTCTATTCCGAGTGGATTTGCCGCCATTGGTGACCCAGTTTCAGTCTGCCACCAGTGGTCTATCACTGGCACATTTAACATTTTAGAAGCCCAATTAATCGTATCAGGGTCCGCTCTCTCACCAGCTAAGAATAATGCCTTCAAGTGAGTTAAATCATACCCACTTACCAGCTTTCCAAGTGGATCTTCACGTTTAATAGCCCTGAAAGCAGTTGGCGCTGTAAAGAAAGTTTTTACTTTATACTCTTCCATAATACGCCAAAAGGTACCAGCATCAGGTGTACCTACCGGCTTTCCTTCAAAAAGAACTGTAGTATTTCCATTCAACAAAGGTGCGTAAACAATATAACTGTGTCCAACCACCCAACCCACATCCGAAGCTGCCCAATAAACGTCTCCAGGCTTAACATTAAATATATTTGACATAGACCAATGCAATGCAACCATGTGCCCTGCCGTAGGCCTAACTACACCCTTGGGTTCACCCGTAGTGCCAGAAGTGTATAGGATATATAAAGGATGATCACCACTAACCGGAACACATTCCACAGGGGCACTGTTGGTTTTTAACTCATCCCAATCAACATCTCTTTCTGCTATTAATGTTGCTTTCAATTGATCTCTCTGGTGTATCACGCAAAACAACGGTTTGTGGACTGACATTTCTATTGCACCATCCAAAAGCGGCTTATAATCAATAACTTTATTTCCTTCGATCCCACAACTTCCTGCAATAATAGCTTTTGGTTTTGCATCATTTATTCGGGTAGCAAGCTCATTGGATGCAAAACCACCAAAGACCACCGAATGAATAGCTCCAAGACGCGCACACGCAAGCATTGCTTCTATCGCCTCTGGCACCATTGGCATATATATGATTACTCGATCCCCGGCTATTACACCTTTGCTGCTTAACCCTCCCGCTAGAAGTGCTACTTTTTTTTGTAACTCAGAGTAGCTAATAGCTCTTTTAGTTAGGGTTACTGGACTATCATAAAGTATGGCCGTCCGATCACCGTTACCTGCCTCCACATGCCTATCCACTGCATTCCAGCAACAGTTTACACTCGAGTCTTTAAACCAGTTGGATGTGTTTTCATCCTCAAAAAATGCTCTACTTGGTTTCTTAAACCAATCAATTCCTTCGGCTGCCTCCATCCAAAACTTTTCAGGATTTAACTGCCATTTAGCGTAGACTTCATCGTAACCCAAAAAAATACTCCACTTTCATCTTAAAAATTAAGTTTTATATAAGCCTGATCTAATTACCTATTAATAAAGTGAATGTAACTTAAAAAAATAAACTTAACCATATTCAGATACTGGTGTTCCTGCCAACGCAGAGATATTTAACAAACCTCTAGCAGTTATAGCAGGGGTAACTATATGTGCACGGTTACCCATTCCCATCAATATTGGGCCAACTTCTGTACCACCCGCCTTTATCTTTAAGATATTTCTTACTGCAGATGCAGCATCTGTATTTGCAAACACCAAAACATTCGCTGAACCAGAAAACCTAGAATCTGGAAAAATCCTCTTTCGTAGTTCTTCATCCAGAGCTGAGTCAGTATGCATTTCCCCTTCATACATAAAATCTCTACTTTCATTATCGAGAATTTCTAATGCTTCACGCATTCTCCTTCCTGTATCACAATCTAGATTGCCAAACTGCGAATGGGAGCAAAGGGAGATTTTAGGTTCAATTCCAAAACGCCGAACATGTCTTGCTGACGCAATGACGGTGTCAGCTATTTGACGTGGAGTTGGTTCTGAATGTACATTTGTGTCAGTTATAAAAAGTGGTCCATCTTCTAAAATCATCAAAGAAAGAGCCGCAATCGGATGTAAAGCACCTCTACCTAATACATCCTGAATATAATTTAAATGCCATCGATATTGACCAAATGTACCACATATTAAACTATCTGCTTCTCCACGATGGACCATTACTGCAGCTATAGCAGTCGTATTGGTTCGCATTATTCTACGCGCAAGTTCAGGAGTTACCCCTCTCCTTTGCATAATTGACAAATAAGTTGTCCAATAGTCTCGATAACGCGAGTCATTCTGAGGATCCACCAACTCAAAATCCTTATCAGCCTGCATTAACAAACCGGCTCGATCTATTTTTCGAGAAATTACGTCTCTTCTACCTATAAGAATTGGTCTATCAGTAGTTTCTTCTAATACTGCAGATGCCGCTCTTAAAACTCTTTCACTCTCTCCTTCCGCGAACACCACTTTGCGAGATTGTTTGGACGCCGCATCAAAAACTGGCCTCATTAACAAAGCAGATTTTGATATAGAATTATCTAAAGACTCTTGATAAGCGTCGAAGTCCTCGATCAATCTAGTTGCTACCCCACTTTCAATAGCGGCCTTCGCAACGGTTGAAGCTACCACCCCCATTAAACGTGGATCAAAAGGTTTTGGAATTAGGTAATCTCTTCCAAAAGACATTTTCTCTCCACGATATGCTTCAGCAACCTCTGCAGAACTTGTAGCCCTCGCCAACTGAGCTATCCCATTGACGCAAGCAATTTTCATTTCATCATTGATCTCAGATGCACCTACATCTAACGCACCCCTAAAAATGAAAGGAAAACATAATACATTGTTAACCTGATTTGGAAAATCTGATCTACCAGTCGCTATTATAGCATCAGGACGGACAGAAAGGACTTCCTTTGGTAAAATTTCTGGATCTGGGTTTGCTAAGGCAAATATTATAGGAGAAGAAGCCATTTTTTCTACCATCTGCGTAGTTAGTACGCCTTTTGCTGAAAGTCCAAGAAATAAATCTGCATCAGCAATAATTTCGTTTAGATCACGTAACTTTGTATCTTGTGAAAAGTCTTTTTTATGTGAATTTTGCTCTTCCTGACGCCCCTTATAAACAACGCCTTTTATATCATATAGCCATATATTTTTTTTTCGTACGCCAAGTTTCATTAACATATTCAAACATGCTATTCCTGCTGCGCCTCCTCCTGTAGAAACAACTTTAATATCTTTAAATTTTTTCTTATTAACTAATAGTGCATTTGTAACAGCCGCCCCAACTACAATTGCAGTTCCATGCTGATCATCATGAAAAACAGGAATATTCATTTTCTCTCTACATATTTTCTCAACAATAAAGCAGTCAGGAGCCTTTATATCCTCAAGATTAATAGCTCCGAATGTTGGCTCCAGTGAACAAATTATCTCTGCAAGTTTATAAGGATCCGTTTCATTTAACTCGATATCAAAGCAATCGATATTTGCAAACTTCTTAAATAGTACTGCCTTCCCTTCCATTACAGGCTTGGCAGCAAGACCTCCAATATTCCCTAAACCCAGAACAGCAGTACCATTAGTTACAACTCCAACAAGATTGCCTCTAATAGTGTACTCACTTACAAGCTCAGGATTAGAGTTAATCGCTAGGGAAGCCTCCGCGACACCAGGGGTATATGCTCGTGATAAGTCTCTACCATTGGCTAGAGGTTTAGTAGCTCTAATCTCTAACTTTCCTGGCTTTGGATATCGATGATAATCAAGCGCCGCCTGGGTGAAATTGGTTTTTCTTCCTGTAGTCAACTCTTTTACTCCTAAATTTAGTTTAATATTAAACTAAATTGTAAATATGGCCTATTAATTGTTATTTCTTAAATCTAGATCAAGTGTCGCATAATATCTTATCCAAAGCTATATTTTTCGAAAGTTAAAACTATGGATATTACTAAGGCTAGATTCATTTTATCAACAAAAGAAGTAAAAATGATCTACCTTTTTTCAAATACATCAGGGATTCAACTTAAGTCTATTTTTCAACTGATGTTCCAGCAGTCATTGTATTTTCTGGGTGTAGAATAATTGTCAGACTGGCGCAATTCAATTAAAAAATTGTAACTAAGCAAATTGCTCGGTAATTAATCTTTCCTCTAGCCCGTGACCAGGATCAAAAAGAATTTTATGAACAATGGCTGGCTCTGTCTCAATCTCGACGGATGTTACTGGCCCAGCCGCTCGACTGTCGGCATAAGCTACTACAGGACGCTTTTCTGATTCCAAGACCTCTAATCGAACTTGTGCAATCTTTGGCAATAAAGCCCCTCTCCATCGTCTGGGCCGAAATGCCGACATTGCAGTTAATGCTAAAACATCACTTCCTATTGGCAAAATTGGGCCATGTGCCGAATAGTTGTAAGCGGTTGACCCTGCAGGAGTGCAGACTAGTGCCCCATCACACACAAGTTCTTCTATTCTAACTTTCCCATCAACTGACACCTTAAGTTTAGCCGCCTGTGCGCCAATCCGCAATAAAGACACTTCATTAATTGCTAAAGAATCATGTGTTTGACCAGTCGCACTAACTGCTCGCATTCTAAGGGGGTTAATTAACTCTTCCTGACTTTTCTTAAGTCTATTTTGCAGATCTTCTTTTCTAAAATCATTCATTAAGAAACCTACTGTCCCGCAGTTCATTCCGTACACAGGACGATTTAAAGGTTGAGTTAAATGGAGGGTTTCCAACATAAAGCCATCGCCACCCAGTGCTACTATCACATCACTTTCGTCTGCCTCTACTTGACCATACGTCTCTACCAAGCTTTTCAAAGCGCTACGCGCCTCAAGTGTATCTGAGGCCATAAATGAAAGCTTATACTTTTTTACCATAATGTAAGTCCCATGACCTATTAGTTGTCTGTACCAAATAAAATTACAAGTATAATAAATTACTTTAAGGTATTAAAATATACAATACGAGTTTACTTTTCTGTTAAGCATTCTAAACACAGGTAACCAATTATTATAGTGACAAATTATTCGAGGTGAGAATGGCTAACCCTTACAACAAGAATTTTTTTAAACAAGGTCTCAATGATAGTGATCCAGAATTGTATGGCTCTATTAAAAAGGAGCTTTTGCGTCAACAAGAGGAAATCGAACTAATAGCTTC
>TARA_B110000211_G_scaffold66974_1_pt1 | contig 10852 bp, 18 predicted proteins | sample TARA_B110000211 | Tara Oceans TARA_B110000211 (sample SAMEA4397516) | marine metagenome | biome: Polar Biome; feature: [DCM] deep chlorophyll maximum layer (ENVO:01000326); material: water (ENVO:00002006), including particulate matter (ENVO:01000060) such as... | depth 30 m
AGGGAAGAGGGCAAGCCAGTACCTGTTCAGTTCCTTGGTGAGAACATGGAGAATGCTCTTCAGTTTGGTTACGACCATCCAGAGATTGCTATCGCTCATGCCAACCTGCAGAAATGGAATGATTCTCTTATCACATTTGCTGTTAAGTCTGGCGTACTCAACGACCAGCAAGCTGAAATCTGGAGGCAGTACGCAGACTATGTTCCGTTCTACCTAGATACTACAGGTGAGATGTCTGATGAGATGAGAGCAAGGTTCAAGAATGCTTTGGGATCGAACGACGACTTCAAGATGCTTAACAGCATGCTCCCCAAGGCACCATCTAAGAAGTACAAGGGGATGACAGAAGGCGAACTCGTTGATCCTGTCGAGGCAACCATCCGAAACACGATGGCTATGGTTAGCGAGAGCATGAAGAACATCGCTTCGTGGCGCTTCATTAAGAACATGGAAGTGACTGGAGATGCTAGGCGATTAGACCCGAACAACGCCAAGGACAACGAGGTAACAGGCAACGTAGTTACTGTCTATGAGAATGGTAAGTCTGTACGATTTGAAGTCACAGACATATTCCTCCATGACACAATGGTCGGTGCGTTTGAGGCAGACAAAGCCCTTGGCTCTATCACTAGCGCGATGTCTATCCCTGCTAGGTTGTTGCGAGAGGGTGTCACGCGGATGCCTGACTTCCTCCTAGCGAACACTACCCGTGATGCTTTCCTTAGTTGGCTACTCCATAAGACATCCAGCGACCCCGTCAGTGCGACTGCTGATTCGATGAGGCGCATACTCTCTGATGTGAAGAACAGAGATAAAGGTGGCGGCGCTACTCAAAGAGCTATAGCGATGGGCGGTGGATCAGGAGGCTATGAGCTTAAAGATCTTGACCTCAATAAGATGAAGAACAGAATGGATAGACGCCTAACCAGTTCGTCCAGTCCTGTTGATGCGCTCAAGAAAACTTGGGACTTGCTTGGTGATGTAGGAAACTTCTCTGAGTCTGCTGCTAGGCAGAGAGTTTTTGAAAGGACTTACGCACGGACCCAACTGGAGTTCCAACAGCAGGGTAAGGAGGCTGGCCTAACAGGCGATGCTCTGACTAAGTATGCAGACAGGCATGCCACTGGTGAAGCTGCGTTCCAGGCTATGGAAGTTCTGAACTTTGCCCGACGTGGCAATGCCCCGCTGCTCCGTTTCCTTACGGCTGTTGTGCCTTTCCTTAACGCCAGGATCCAGGGTCTAGATGTCTTCTATCGGAATGGACTTCTGGGTGAGAATACTCAGGGTCTCGATAACGACGTGGCTAAGCGTGCCTTGATGAGACGTGCGTCTTATGTGGCAGGTGCAACCCTGCTGTATACGCTGATGCATTACGATGACGATGACTTCGAGAACACGGAAGAGTATCGACGCCTAGACAATTGGCTGGTCCCGTTAGGCCCACTTGCTACTGAGCATCAGAAGTATTTTGCTATCCCGATCCCGTTCGAGGCGGGCATTCTTCTCAAGGTTCTGCCGGAGGCTTTGATTCGCAAGGCAATGGGAGAGTCTACGGGCGAAGGGGTGAGGGCAGTCAAGCACTCGATCATGAACACCTTGGCATTCAATCCTATACCTCAAGCCATCAAGCCTTTCGTAGAGACTTGGGCAAATAAGAATTCATTTACGGGTCAGCCTATTGTTCCTCAGTATATGCTTAAGATGAAAAGTGCTGAGCAATACAGAGAGAGTACTTCTGGGGTAGCTAAGATCTTAGGTAAGTACATCCCTGAGATGGTAGGTCTTAGTCCTCTTGAGATTGACTCTTTGATGAAGGGATATCTAGGCTCAAGCGCCAACTACATCAACGCAATGCTCGACCTTGTTATTCATAGGCCAGCGTTTGGATTAACAGAGAGACCTCAAGGTCTTGTGTCAGACACACCATTCATCAAGAGGTTCTTAGTGGATGACCTAGGCGGTGGTAATGCAGAAGACTTCTACCGCTTTAGAGACGAGGTGGATCGAGTGGTTAACACTGTGAATCTCCTCAAGAAGAGGGATCCGTCTAGAGTGGAATCGTTTGCCAAGAGTAACCGTAAGGCTCTTGCTGCCCGTGATTATGCCAGGGAAGCAGGCAAGGCGCTTAAGCTAGTCAGGGACAGAAGAGACCTAGTGATAGGTTCTTCCATGTCCAGCGAAGAGAAGGGCAAGATCTTAAGAGAGCTTAAGATGATTGAGATCAAGATCATGTCGAAGCCACCAGAGATATAGAGTTACGGATAGGATCCTGACATGCAGGAATTTCCTACCGATAGATGATGCACTTATGAATAACAGGAGTTGATATGGAATGGATGATGCAAAATGCACAGGGCCTGCTGACGGTTGTGACAACTGTGATCAGCGTGGCTGCGGCGGTCGCTGCTCTGTTTCCGCAAGCGGCGGCAGCCAGCGGAGTGATTGCTCAAATCCGAAAGGTTGTAGATGTTCTAGCGTTGAACTTAGGACACGCAACGAATCAAGTTAAGTGAACTCCCTGATGTTAGTTGGAGTAGGGTTGTTAGCCTTGTCGGGGCTCTTGTTCCTCGTAGTGTACTTCGCTTCATCAGCAGCCAGGGATTCCAAGAGGGCAGACTATGCGGAAAAAGATCTCAAGCTTATCAAGCGATTCCAAATGGAGATGTCGCGCCCGCTTGCTGTTGGGTCTGATCTTGTTAAGCGTATGCGTTCAAGGATCCACTTGCCATAAACTAAAAAATCCCCCGCCATGCCCCCAAGTTTCAGAGGGTATGGTGGGGGATCTAGAGTCAATGGTTAATGAAGATCTCTATCCAGATCTTGAGCTTTGGATATCCGAGATAGACAGGTACTGCTATTCGATTATGGTTTCTTACTGGCCTTAGGCTTAGGCTTAGGCTTAGGACTAGGCTTGCTCGTTGGTAAGAATCTTCCGTTACTTTGATTCTGTTTCACATACATAATCTTCTCTGCGTTTATTCGTGCTGTCTCCATGTCTAACCCGTTCTCTACATACTCTGACAAGAGCTTGAACGCAGCTTCAAAGCCCTCTCTATAGATCGACTCTTCTAGCACTGTCATGTTTTGCTTCACGCTTTTTCTTTTTCCTTTTCGTATGTCAGCAAGTCCAAGCAGATGTCATCTCCCATAGACTTCAAGTCTAGGAGTATGAGTAGCCTCGCCGCTGCATGAGCAAGCTTATGGTGGCCGGACTCGTCAATCTCTTCCCCGTCAAGGAACTCTGCGATGTGACCAATCGCAGCCCGGAGATGATCGTTAATTCTTTCCGGTGTCCTTTTGTATGTAGACCTCCAGTCTGACCTTGTGTACTTCTCGTCACCGTGCTGAATGACATTGGCTACCTGATACAGGGCTTGCATTGGCAACCTTGTTAGGTCTGGCTTGCGGCTTTGGTTTGTATTGTCTTCTGAATTCATGGTGTACCTCTGACAGAATAAGAGGGGCCAAGCGTCCTTGACCCCTCCATTCTTCACATCATTGGGAACCAGACTCTCTCCGTCAGGACCTCTCTGGAACCCAATTTATATTTTACTAAAAGGGTAGGTCTTCTTCTTCTTCTTCAACTGCTGCTGCCTCCTCGTACTTCTTGTCCGGTTCAACCGTGACGTATGTGTACTGAGTGCCCTTCTTTGATGTTCGCTCCCAGCTAGCAACGCGGAGTTCAATCGGATCATCATTCGATTTCTTCGCAGCTTCTACGATGCGCCGAAGAGCAACGCGGCTGATCTCCCCTGGGCCAGTACGGCTAGGGTGCTTATCCGTAGTTGCAAACTTGTTGGAGTAAAGGAAGAGTCTTCCTCGGTCGTTCTTCGTTCCGTCGTACTCATCAGCCATTATAATTATTCCTTGATTTGTGGCAGTTAGTTGCTGCGTTGGTCGGGCTATTGGAAAGAGTTCTTGATCTTAGTGAAGTACTCAATGACTTCTTTGTGTGACTCTGGATCCGACACAGACAATCTGTCGAATGCAGATTTGTTTGTCTTGTAGAATTCAGTTAGCTCATCCATGGACTTCGCTTCTCCAGCCAAGGTGATGAGTGTCAACGATACCTTGTTAGGGTTATCATCAGTGGCAGGGTCAGGACGTGCAGGCTCTGCAGGCTTGGCGCTTTCCTTAGCCTTAGGCTTTGCCTTGGCTTTCGCCTTGGGCTTAGGCTCAGGCTCTGATGCCGTAGCTTCTTGAGGTACGTCCTCGCCAGCGTAGATGTACAGACCTAGGCCAAGCATGGAGATGCACTTAACTAGGCATCTCATCTTAGCATCACTCACCTGCCTAGCGTTAGGGTTTTGTATGGCATTGTTTCGGTTATCCATGATGGGCAACCACATGGATTCATGCTGATCACCGATGGTAATCGTGCATTCCACTGACCCTGTATCGTCATTGTAAGCGAGGTAGTCAGTCTCGAATCTTCCGACATCCGTTGTCCATGTAGTGAACTTGTATGAAGCCTGGGGGTAGTTGTCCTTCAGGCATGACCATGCCCATGCCCAAGAGAGATAGGTAAGGTTCATCTTACTCTCGGTGTGTTCATTCACATTGATCTTGGAGAGTGTTTCCCAGATCTCTTTCTTACTTGGGTTATCGGTCTTGGTTGTCATCATTGTCCCTTTATTGTTTTGAATTGATCGCAGAACTCAGCGACCTGACAGTAATTGTTTTCGCATCTGATGTTGTCTTCGTTGCGGTATGAGATTGAGTAACCTTCTCCCCTTAGTTCAGTCATAAACTCTTCAGCTTCTTCTTGTGAATCCAGCAGCCTGACCGCGCTCTTCCTGCCTGTACGGTTCACTGCAAACTTCCCCGGCTTCGCCCACCGCTCGCTAGGCGAACACGCTACAGCGTCACTCGCATGCGCTGTGAGTCTGCTCTCTATGTACTCCTGTCTCCTGTCCTTGTCCCACAGAGGGATACTGATCCTGACTATGGGAGTCTTGGGATAGTTAGGGAGCATCGTGTCCTTCTTCTTCCAATCTCTACAGATTGCAATCACTTCAAGGGCACACACCTTCTTACCCTTCGCCTCTTCCACTAGCTCTGCGTAGCAATTGAGTTGCTTATTCCATTCAGGTTTTCCTTCAATGGAATACTTCAGAGTCCAAGCGGATGTCGTCTTGTAGTCTGTGACGATTAAGCCATCATCACAATCAGGGCATGGTGACTGCAGATCGATTGCTCCAGAGAGCCGGACGCCATTGATGTCGGCGTAGAGACGTTCCTCTACAATGTCATCCTTCGACGCACCCTCTTCCAGCACGGCATGAACTGCTGTGCCTAGGATCGCAAAGATCTGGTCGGCCACGTCTTCTTCTATGACATCGTCATAGAACTTCTTCAGTCTGAATACCTGGGGGCTATCGATCAGAGACGTAACCGATATGTCTGAATTGCCTCGCGAGTATTCATTGTTGTCTGAGAATCTCTCAAAAACATTTGGAAGCTTATGCTTGTTTGTTCTTATCATAAGTAATTCACCTCTACCTAGCTTAGTTGAAATCATATTAGTTTAATAGAATAGGATCGCAACAGTGGAAAACTTGTTTCGTTGTGTTATTTACGGTCAGCCTGCTTCTGCAAAGAACCAAAGGCGAATCATAAAAGTGAAGGGAAGCCCCCGGCTAATCAAGTCAGCCAAAGCATTGGCCTACTCAGATTCTTTCAAGAGACAGTGTCCAGTCTTAGATGAACTTCTTACATGCGATGTATCACTGCAAGTGAACGTCTGGTATGCGAGCCGCAGGCCAGACCTAGCATGTCTAGACTTAGTCCAAGACCTACTACAAGGATGCGTCTACAAGAATGATAGACAGGTCAAAGCAGTGATGGCTTTGTGGGGACTAGACAAGGAGGAACCTCGATGCGAGATAACGATCAAGACATTGCCAACCTTTCAAGATTTGGAAGGCGTGTCCTCACTGAAGCACTCAATGATCTGGGGAGAGGAAGCGCCGAAACAAGTAGACAAGTGAGCGAGTGGGTGGGTACCCCTGGCTTCATCCTGTTCTGTGATATCAGCGGATGGAATGATGACTGGGTGCAGGACGTGTTCAAAAGGATAGATGACATACCGACTGCAGCGAGAGGTCCGGTGTCCTCTCAGTGCGTCAGGGCAATGGGAGACTTAACTCCAGATCATCAAGGGAGAGAGTAGCTTGGACTCGATTGCCAAATTTATAAACTCATCTGTATCCAACGAGCCATACGGCAAAGAGATCAGGGTGGTGTGCCCTGAGTGTGGACCTGACCGGAAGAAGCAAGGACACAAGACCTTGTCTGTCAGTGTTAAGGACAGCCACGCATTATTTCTATGTCACCACTGTGACGCGAAGGGCAGGGTCAACTTCGATCAAGGGGACAATGTGAATTCTGATTTTAGTTCTAGTAAGAAAAGTAATGTCGTACACATAGAAGATGTAAGCCCAGTTCCACAAAGGCTACCTCCGATGGCAGAGATATCAGATGAGTACATCGAGTGGATGTTTGAGAAGCGAGGGATCTCCAAGGACACATGCTCAAGTGCGGGGCTAGTCACGGCGGACGTATGGATGAGGGGGGCTGGCTCCGAGGTAAGCTGCATGGGATTCCCATACTCAAACAGTGACGGGTCAGTGGCTGTTAAGTGGAGAGACACTGATAAGAACTTCTCCCAGACAGGGTCAGCCAGAGAGCTATGGAGAATCAATGAGTTCGATGGCGGTGACCTGATCATCTGCGAGGGCGAGATGGACGCGCTCTCGTATCAGGAAGCTGGAGTGTTCGCAGTATCTGTACCTAACGGAGCGCCACATAAAGCAAGCGTCGGTGTCTCGTCTAAGAAGTATGAGTATCTGTTTGATGCCAGGGATAAGATCAACGCAGCAGACCGAGTGATCATTGCTTCAGATGCAGATGCTCCTGGGGCATTGTTATCTGAGGAGATAGTTAGAAGGATAGGCAAGGCAAAGTGCTGGGTAGTTTCTTACCCCGATGGATGCAAGGACGCGAACGATGTACTCGTTAAGCATGGGGGTGACGAGCTACTCAGTACGTTAGTCAGGGCAACGCCTTGGCCTGTCAGTGGTATCCGTGATGCCAAAGAGTTCAGAGAGTCTGCCATCTCGTTGTACACAGACGGGATGGATCATGGAGTTTCGTTAGGCTTGCCTGACCTAGACGAGGTGTACCGTGTCAATCCTCAGACACTAACGATCTGCACTGGCATCCCAGGTTCAGGTAAGTCTTCCTTCCTGACATGGCTGTCTGTTTCGTTGGCGTCCAAGACAGGGTGGGGATCGGTGATCCTATCGGCTGAGACACCGACAGAGATTCATGTACTGCAGATGGCCGCAATCTATCTAGGCAAACCATTCAGTGGTGAGTTTAAGATGAGCGAGGCTGAGCTTAACATCGCGCTTGACTGGGTGCAGAGTAACTTCACCTTCCTCGATACATCTGACACTACTATCAAGTCAGTGCTGGATAGGGCAGCTATCTCTATCATGCGTACTGGTGCGAGGATCGTGCAGATAGATCCGTACAACTTCCTCACCACTGCAGAGGATGGCGTCGAAGGTGTGCTTCAGATCAATAAGCTTCTGGTTGGTCTTAAGCAGTTCAGTGAACAGCATGACTGCGCGGTAATCCTGTGCGCTCACCCGACTAAGATGTACCGGTCTCCTGATGGATCTACCCCGTCGCCTAGCGGGTACGATGTGTCTGGTTCATCAGCCTTCTTCAACATCGCAGACGCTGGACTAACAGTGGACAGGGAGGAGAATGGCAGGTCCAAGATAACGTGCTGGAAGTCTAGGTTCCCTTGGATTGGTTCGGTTGGTTCTTGCGTGCTTGAGTTCAATCCTTTAACGGGAGGATTCTCTACGCCTCTGTTCGGGGCAGCGTATGGGAAAAAGAAAAGCCAAGGAAAGCCGGAAGAGAATTTCGACGACTTTGATATCTGAGATGATGATGACACCAGAGCAGAGAGATAAGTTTTCTTTGACCCCTGAAGCTATGGACCTGAAGGGGTACGTCAAACGCCTTAAGGTTACTGACCAGAATATATTTGATGTGTTGTTCATAGAGTATTTGATTGAACAGTCTCAACATGAAGCAGCATGCTTGTTCATGGAGGATGTTCACAAGTCAGGCGCTTGTATAGCATCACCATCATTAGACAGTGACCAAGTTAGGCAATCAATGAGCGCCACCGTTAACCGTACTGCTGAGAAGAGGATGACATTCTCAGCACCATACCGATTCATGTTAGGCAAGTGTGGCGAGGAGCAATCATCATGGGTGATGAAGTTCATAGAGGTTGCTCATGTATTCCCTAGGACTGGGGATGATAGGCAAGACTACGCTAAGCAGGTCGCTGACTTAATAAGATCTCCACTCACTGCGTTGTCAAAGTTTTACGGGACATTAGGCAAGAGGGATCCTCGTAGAATCATTGCCTCGCAGATGATGCGTAGATAAAAAGAAAGCCCCGTCAGTTATCCTGACGGGGCTTTCTCTTTTGTACTGAGCTTGGGTACTAGATGGGACCGGTTACTAGGTAGTTCACGTTAAGGTATTCAATGCTAGGCACCTCTGCTGAATAACAATCTATGTCGATCACTCCCCACTCGTCACCTGAATAGAACTCCAGCATCTCGAATGAGGGGAACCAAGATACGATAGATATCTCTACCTTCCCGTGCCCTGCTATGACTGAACCATCTGAACACATCAGTATCGATTCAGGGTACACGCCGATGACATCAGGCGGACAAAGACTTTCGTCGATTAGGTTCATCTGCATCACGATTTCTTTCTCAGTACTCTTACCTGTAAACATTACTATTCCTTTTCCCTTACTTGCGTAACTCTATAACGTAAACTCGTCACGGTCCTGCTCTTGACGAATGTTATCCTCAACCCATTCCTGCAAGATCATGAAAGCCTTGTTACTAACTGTTCGATGCTCTGAATAAGCAATGCTCTTCAGTGCTTCCTTCATCTCTTTGCCACCCTCTTTGGGTAGTGAGATCACAAGCTGTCGTGATTCGGTATTCAACTTAGGTTTCTCCTCGGATGCACCCGGTATGCGTGCGTTAAGTGTGAGTATAACGCATGACTAACGAGTGGTGCCATGTGCCACGCATTAGTTAGTGAGTTCGGGCATGTCCACGAGGCGACCTCGTCGAAGCTTTTTGATCTTCACTATCTCTTCAAGGGCTTGAGCCAGGATCTCTTGGCAATGCCCAGCCGTGATGCTTGGGTCGGGCGTACCTGAAAGCCAATCCCTGCAAGCCCCCGCTTCCTTAAGCAGTTCATCTATCCGTGATTCAATTGTGTCACTGTCCTTAACCTTTCCCATGATCAGTCATCCTCCACATACAGTACGGCTATAGAGATTGGTTTCAAATCGTTTACAGCAGCACGCTTCACTGCATCTAGCATATCAGTTAGGTACTGACACTCGACTCCCTCGTGTGCAACATCTTGTATGGTCTTCCTTACTAGCCACATGCCTTAGCCTTTCTTTCTTAGGTCATCCCTGACCTGCTTCTTGTAATTGTCTTCGAGCAATGCGAAGTGTTCTGCTGCCTCCCGGTCAGCGCGTGCTGCTGATCTGCATAGCGCCAACGCTGTGACGTTTATCGCCAGCATAACAAGCAAAGATCCTGCCACTATGTATGTCTCTGTCATAATGTCTTTATCCTCTTAGTCTTTCTAGGTGTATTATGAATAGAGCAATGACAACAAATACTCCGACCGCTAGTGCAAGAGTTATGTCTGACTCGGGCACTGGTTGTGGCGGTGCGTCTTGATGGCACCCGTAACTAATGACTAGTGATGGACCGCTGCTCTCGTACTTCACCTCTGCTTCTGACATCTCCGTGATGTCATAGACAAAGAACCCTCGAACAAATAATCCTGGGCTGAATGGAGACGTGACCACCACATCGCAGTACCCGTCTGGTGCCCAGCATTCTATGAATGGCTCAGGTGACTCGTGCCACCACCACCTACCCTCGCAAGGGAGTGTCTGCACTCGCAGATACCCAAGCGGTGGCGAGACTGGTGGTGCCATCAGTCTCAGGTTGTAGTCAGGCATCTTCACCTCTCAGATCAAAATGATGCACAGTTATTGTTTCGTAGGGTTCAGTCATTGCTTCGATGCAATTCTTAAAAGCCCTTGCCAATGCAGCAGTGGGGTCAGATGTGTCGCATGGATCGCTTCCGTAGCATGTCCCAAACCTATACGAAACATATGTATCATTCAGTGTTAGGTACACATTAATCATTACGTCTCTCCCTCTTGAGTAGGTATCTCTTAACGCTGCATATGGTTTCATCAGCAATCTTTACACCAATCACAAACGCAATCGCGCTAGTGAAGACGAGCCCTAGAATAAAGGCGGACTCCATTGGTCCCATGTTGATTCCTTTTCGTTTAGTATTGCTTCAATGATTGACTTGCACGGAACATCTGATGGTTCTATTTCATCCTGAACATTCACCGGGTTCATGCAACTTGCAGAGGACAGCACCTTCACGGCTACCCACTGATCATGAATCCTCTTCATCTCTATGCATTCTATTTCTGACGTAGCCATAGATGTTATGCGTGGTTCTTTGAGAAAAGATTCGTAAGTGTACCTACCCATCGTCTCGTCCCTCCAGCCACACGCATCGCTCGCACGTTCCTCCATTTCCTGGGGAGCCACCGGGCAGGCAGGAGCATTCGGAATCAACTACGAAGTTACAGGCTTCTTCGAGTTGAGCGCGTAGGTCGTCCCGCTCCCGCTCAGCTTTATCTGCGGCGAGCTTGAGATGAGCGATTTCTTTGACCCGTCGCTCGACTTGA
>TARA_B110000211_G_scaffold143371_1_pt1 | contig 10838 bp, 5 predicted proteins | sample TARA_B110000211 | Tara Oceans TARA_B110000211 (sample SAMEA4397516) | marine metagenome | biome: Polar Biome; feature: [DCM] deep chlorophyll maximum layer (ENVO:01000326); material: water (ENVO:00002006), including particulate matter (ENVO:01000060) such as... | depth 30 m
TTTTATAATAAATATTATTTTAAAAAAATATCTTATAATTTCTTACCAAATGAAATTTTTAAGAGGATTTCTGACTCTTTAGAAATTGAGGAGGATTTAGAATTTATACAAAATAGATTGGAGACACTGGCAACACAAGTTAACGAGAAACAACAAAAACAACAAGAATTTCTTCTTTTTTGTATTTCTGTAATTGCACTTCTAGAAACGCCTCTTCACATCGAAGGAATAAGAGAGATTATAGGAATAGAAAACTTGTCAATATACAATAGCCTAGTTTATCCAATACTAATTTTAACTTTAGCTATTACTTTCATTTTTAAATCCAGAAAAAAATAGAATTAAATGCAACAATTAGAACCAACATACCTTCGTTATGTATATGACGCACTCTCAAAGGGTTCTATAAGTTCAAATAACCCCACCTCACTCCCAATTGGATTTATAGGTCTTTTTGAGGATGAGTTCCCCTTAAGTATGCCTTTGGCTGAACGCATATCACTTTTGAACAGATTGGCAATATGGGCTCTTTTAAAAGGTCCTGTAAGTATTGAAATGGTTGCTGAGGTATTCAATATTTCTGAATGGAGAAAGTTAAACAACCAAATTTTCATAAATTAGAATTTATAATATGAAAAATACAGAATTAGAAAGAATCCACAACAGCCCCACAATTCCTAAAAGGCTTAATGATTTAGTCACAGAAGTTTTGGAAGAAGACCCTGCTTACGTAGCAGATGAACTTGTTCAACTAAGTGAAGAAATTTTATTACAATTATCAGCAATCGGAATGTCTATGTATTTAGACCAGTCTAATCAGAAGAGTGTCTTTAATGATTTTATTATTGATCTTTTTACTACAAAATCTCATAGTTATAATGCCGGACCATTATTTAAATGGACTGCTCACATGGTCAAGGATTTAGAGGGAGACCTTGTAAGCTTAATTAAACCATTTTTTTGGTCATTGAATGAGCATAATCAGCTGGTATTAAATCCTGATCTAATCCGATTGTCAGAGCTGAGAAATGCTGTAATGCACGGATTTTTTATTTTACCTGCTGAGCGTAACCAAGAAGAGACAGAACATTTAGCATCGTTATTAAAATCATTAATTAAAAAACAATTATTTAAACTAAACCCTAAAAATAAATTTCATTTTTTAAAACAAGATAAAGAGCTTCATTCTTTTGTTGGAGATTGGACAATAGATTCTTCCCAGTGGGTTGATTACTCCCAATGTGATGTATTTGGTAAGTTGTCAATGAAAATTCAATACGAATCATCTGAAGAATACGAACTTGAACAACAAAAGTTAATTGATAACTGCACTGATAACAATAAGTATATAACACAGGTTAATGAGTTCATAAATAACAACGATAAAGGTGCTTTAGGTATTTGGGGGCGACCCAGTCAAAATCTTGAAGAACATTATGCATCTGTTTTTAATGGGTTTAAAAATAACGACGAAGTGCTGACACTTTTCCAATCCTTGGAAGAACTTGGAATTAATTTTACAGCAGATTTTTTATTAAACCGTTTAGTGAATAAAATAGCTTCATCAGTTGGAGAATCTAAATATTCTAAAAACAATAAAAAAGGGCTGGTTCAACTTAGAAAAAAATGCAACCAAAAGGTAATTGTGGTATTAAATAATATCCACATTGGTCTTTTTAATAGTGGCCATATTTTGTCATTATTCAACTTGTTTTATGAAAATAATATTCAAATTATAACATTTGGAATCCATCATCCTTATTTAGACCAATTTTTTAATTCCGCTATAAAAGACTTTGATAATTCTTATCATCCTAAGAAGAAAGATTGGGAACATATAATATCAAATTATTTAAGATTTAAAGGCCCCAATAAACAAGTAGCCGATCAAAAAGAAGATTATGAGTTAATTTTGAAAATTACTCAAGCAGCTATCTCTGATTTAGGCAATGGACCATTAGTTGCGAGGCAATTTGCTGACAAAAATAAATTTCCTATGGAATTTGTTCATGAGGTTTTTGACGCTATTTCACCCTATTATGTTAGTGGGCGTGAGTCTTTTGAACTAGATGTTATTGACGAGCTCTATGACTTTCCAAAAGAGATAACTGAAGCATCCAGAGTCTTGTTTTCATTGGGAAGAAGGGATACAAAACTAGAATACCAACACAAAACGCTTAAAATATGAGCAAGTTACCACAACCTATAAGTAATTACGTAGACCGCTTCCGAGAACAATTAGAGGCTTTAAATATAAGTGCAGCAAGTAATGAAGATTACGAGAATTTAATTAATAATAGTTCGTCTAGACTAAACAATCTTTTGATGTCAGGACTAGGAGCTTGTACCCTAATTTTGAGAATGGGTGCAGTAATAAATTTGGCAAAAAAGATTGAGGAAGGTTCTGATGAGGAAGACGCCATATTAATGAAACAAATCATTGATAACTTGAGAGAAGTCTTGCCCAGTGATACCAATTGGAAAACCATATGGAAAATCACATGTGACCCAGAATCTGATTGGTACAAGTGTATTGATTCAGAAAAAGGAAAACAATCTCTAATGGAGGCTTTTGTGACATTTAGGAATAAATACGTCCATGGAATCATTGCATTACGAATAAATAATCTAAAAAAGCTTATAGACGGAATCAAAATATTGGACAGAGTTTGTGAAGAAGTAAGTCCATTATTTGAAAACACTAAAATTGAAATTAGTGATGGTAAATATTATTTTTATGAGCCAACTTCAGGACTTTTTTCAAAGCCAAATAAAACAAATTTACATCCATTTGTTCAAGGCGGTTCTGAAGATGGATTACCTTATATTTTTCAAGGTCTTTATGATAATAAAAAAACTGCTGAATTAATAAGTACATTTTATGGTAATGTTCAAGAACAACTAGGCGATACGCATTACGAAGCTGTATTTGGCCCAATGCTTAAGTCTCTAAAAGGCGGTGCAGGTAGAGTTTTTAATCATCAGGATATTATTGATTATTACGGAGAGTGCTTTGTAGGGCGTGAACAAGAATCAGAAACAATAACAAAATGGGTTATAGACAAGTCAGCAACAAATAAGATTTTACCTATTTATTCACAAGCTGGCATGGGTAAAGGCGCTTTAGCGGCAAATCTAGTTTCAACTCTAAGTGATGAAGAATTCAATATTCCTGTTCTACATCATTTTTGTGGAAATGGTATGGCTAATAATCTTCATGCTGTATTGTATCATTTTATCCTACAAGGTAAAAGAATGCAAATATGGAATATAGAAGATGCTGAGATTGCTAAAAAATTAAAGAGGTTACCCAGTAAGTACCATGAACTTATTTCTTTATTTCATGAGTTAATAGAGGGCCTAGTCGTTACACGAAATAATATACACGCATGTGTAGTCATTTTAATTGATGGTCTAGATGAAGCTTCAGTAGCCTATTCTGAGTACCACATAAAAGATTATTTTTTACAGTACGATGAAGAAGGCCAAGTTATTGGGGCATGGGAGAACTCAACCAATGTAAAATGGGTTTTCACCTACAGAGAAGGGGTTTATAATTTTCCAGAATTAGATAATATTTTCAATTTAGAAATTGTTCAACCATTAAATGGATTAAGCGTTAGTTCTATTGAACCTGCTTTAAAGTCATTTAATCCCACTTCAGAGTTTATAGAAACCGTTGCAGAAAGAGGAAAGATATCATGAAAATGAAGCAATTAGAACCGACTTACCTAAGATATGTTTATGATGGCCTCGACAAAGGCTCTATAAGCTCTAATAACCCCACCTCACTTCCAATTGGATTCATAGGTCTATTCGAGGATGAATTCCCTTCAAGCATGCCTTTGGGTGAACGTATGTATCTTTTGAATAGATTGGCTATATGGGCGCTTTTAAAAGGCCCTGTAAGTATTGAAATGACTACTGAGGTCTTAAAAGAGGAACCCGATAGTACAAAAGCGCTTATAGAGAGGTATTCAAAATGGTTCAATTCTCCAGAGCCAGGAAAGTATGTTTTGTATCACGACAGACTGCGAACGTACCTGCTACAAAAGTTAAGTGACTTCGAAGTAAATGAGCTTAATGAAACACTTATTGAGTTTTTAGAAAGTGCTTTAGAAAAAGTTGATGGTAGCGAAGCAGAAATTTACGCTTTAGAGCATTTAAGTTCTCATATGGCTGTAGAATCAAAGCTTGATAATAATTATGAAAGATTTTATACTCATGCAAATAATGATGCTATATGGTCAAGACAGCTTCTTGTGTCTAAAGAGTATAAGTGGAGTCAATCATCTGTTGCTCATTCTATTAAGGAATCTTCGAGACGTAATTACGAGACGAAGTCTTTACAATCTTCAATAAATAGTGTGAAATTAATGTATCAAGATCAAAGTGATGTTAATTCATTAGTTGAAATGTTTAATAATGGGGATTATTTGACAGTCTTTTCAAGATTAGAATCATGGCCTCTTTTTAAAAAAAAGGTAGTTTATATTTTATTTTTATTAGAGTTAAATATTGGTAAACTAAAGACAAACTCTAAAAGGTATGAATTATCTGAATCCATACTTAATTTAATATCAGAAGAACCTAGTAGGTTTAATGTTAAAGATTATTTTCCTTTTGAGATATTATATCTATTACACCATTCATTAAATAAAATTGGCTTAAATCTAAAGACTAAGCATATTTGGGATAGTTTTGGATTTTTATTTTTAAATAAAGAAACCAGAGATTTGTTACTCTCTGATCAAAATTTTTTAGAAAGACCAGTAAAGTATCATTGGTTTGAAGAACCTAGCAAAACAACTATTTATCTTAATAATGAAATAAATAAAAAACAAAAAGAAATTGAAGAATCCCAATTTAAAGATAATTCTCATGAGCAGGCTGCATTAAAAGAAAAAATCGTAGAACTTCAAGAAAAAATTAATCAAGAAAAAATTAATTTAGATTATTTAAAAAATTGCCTTAATATTCACAAAGAGTTTAATCTTAAGGGTTTTAATGTAGGTGTTTTAAAAGAGATTTTAATTTCATTTGCTGCTAAGAACCGTCTTAATAATAGAAAGGACGTGAATGATTTATTAAGCTCTCATTTTTTTTTATTAAAGTATTATTTTAAAAAATCCCATTACCATAATAAAAAAGCACTTGACTTAAATAAAATAATGGATAACGATAATATCGTAACATTTGTTTTTGATTCTATTTCAAAAATCTATAAAATGTTAAAATCTCAAGTTGATAATATTTATTATGGACAATCCATGCTTTCTGACAGAATAACTTTTAATGAAATTTTAGTTGAAGAGGAAATAAAAAGAAAACAAATTTTCAACTTGAATGAAAATTGGTGTTTCAATGAGAAAGAAAGAAACATTGATTTAATGATTAAAGAAAATATTTCTACGAACATCTGGGATAATCTAAAATTTATAAAGAAATCAATAGAAAAAGTTAGATCAATAAAATTTTCCGATTTGGCTGAGAAATTAATTTTAAAAGTAAATTTCTCAGATCGTTCATATTTGTCCGCATATGCTGACTATGTGAATATTTGCTTAGATTTAAATTTATACTTAAACGCGAATAAATATATAGATTTTTGTCACGATCATCAAGAAAAAATATTTTTAAAATATTATAGCCAGAACAAAACAAATAATAAACAAGAACCTATCACGGTTATCGTAAAACAAGCAGCAAATACTGCAGGTTTTGATACATCCGCTGATTATCTATTTGATAAATTTGGCGCTATTGACCAATATTCAAATTTAATTAAAGCTGCAATTAGACTTCTAGATATTTCTTTAAGTCAAAAGGATAATATTTTAATTGCAAAAAATGAAACTATATTATTTAGAACTTTGCATATAAGAAAAACTCTATTTGATGATTTTAATAGTGATGATGAAGTTTTTTTTTATGGGATAAATCATTACAGTTCAATCCAAATTATTGAAAGAATACATAAAAACTTAGCATCAAAAAATAAAGACATAAATCTAGATAATTACATTTATGGTTTACATAAAACATATATCACAAGACTAATCTCTTATTTTGCTTCAATAAATGATTACAATTCTATCAAAAAATACTTTGATGAAAAAGGAATAGATATTAAACTTATGGCTTCAGTATCGCAATCTTATTACAATCTATCTGCTAACAAGGCAAAACAAGAGGTGTTGTCAGAAAACATATTTCTAGAAGAGATTTTCCATATTCTTAATAGCTTTCCTATAAGTGCTAACAACGTTATTCTTTTAAGTAAAAACTTAATTTATAAATCTGAAATTTCTATCAAGTTAGATTTTTACTTAAAATTCATATCCTCAGATAGATTTGATCAACATTGCAAAAAAAAACTTATCGAAGAGTTTTTTAGGCTGACTGATGATTTACATACACCTAGTGATAAAGTGTCAAAGATCTTAAGTTTACTGGAAAACGATAAAGGTATTATTATAGACAATGTTTTATTAAATAATTTGGTTACTATTTCATTAAAATTAAATGATTACGAAAAGCTTAGTGAAGTTATTCATGCCATAGAGAAAAGAGGTGTTTCTTTTAACATTATTAAGCTTCTTGAACATTTCTTGACCACCTTATCTGCATTAATAATTAATGATAAAAATACATTTAATGTTTATGTCTTAGAAAATCAAATTACAAATCTATATTTAGCTTGGAGGTTTTCAAAACTTGTTAAAGATATAAAAAGCAGAGAAAATATAAGCGGCAGAATATTAGATGCGTTAGAAAATTATATTAGAATAGCCTCGAGTTTACTTGAGTCGACTTATTACAAAAGCCCTATACTTTACAATCCTATTGAAACTAGTTCTCAATGTTTTTCTTTCATTTCCAATTCTTTTTCAAAATTAAACCTTGAGAAATCTGAAGACGACGACTACACGGACTATATATATTTTTTAGAAAACGAAACTGATGATAGTACTGCTTGGTATTCAATTAGGACTGTAATGATTGAACTAAAGATGGAATCTAAGGTTGAACTCTGGGAAAAAGTCATTTACGATTCTAGTTCTAGTAATATTATTAATACAAAACTAGCATACATATCTGCAAAGAACGGTAATATTAAATTAGCTTTTGATTTTATTTCCAATGTAAAACATGACGGAGTAATAGATTTAACAAAATATTATGTAATCAAGGCGTTATTAGAAAATAATTTCTATTATGATAAAGTTGGAGATATTATTAAAAATATTAATAGCGATATATTTAAGTGTTTAAGTCTTATAAATCTCTTTGAATACTATTATAACACCAAAAATAAATCTGCCAGTGAAGAGACCCTTTCGTTGTTTTTTCAAAATTTATCATTAATAGATACGGAATGGAAAAAATCTTCAGTTTGTCTAAGCTCGTTCAAAATTTTATTACATAACAAAAAGATTAGTAAAATTATTAAAGAAAAAATAAAGTCTCCAGCCTACAAAATTGTAGCAGATATTTATGATTTACAGGCCACTTTGATGTTAGAAAAAAAATCAAAAAAATTAGATGTTTTAAAAGAATTTGAAAAAAGAATTTTAAATTTGGAAACTCCGGTTTATGATTCATGTTTAAACTTTGAGTTTTACATGTTCAAAAAAAATCTGCTAGGAGAAAAAGATATTCTCTTTTATTCAACGGAGGAATATAGTGATTTCGTGCCTGGATTAGGTGATTATTTTGGTTGGACAATTGTTTTTCTTGGTGAATTATCTAGAATACAGAAATTTATTATGGAGAACAATATCAAGGAATTAAAAAAAATGGTTAAGAGGTTTGAAAATTATAAATTTTGTACTTATTCTGATAAAGATGATATTTTTTATAGAATTATCATGTTGAAGCTTGATGATGCATTAAGTAATGAAAAATCAGTAATTAGAAAATTAAATAAATTAAAGTTATTGGCGAATAAATTTTAAGTTATGGACTCATTAAATAAAATAAAGGATAATATTTTCAAATCTTTTCTTGTTAAAAGAAATAAATTTATTTCTCCAAAATTTATTGAAGAGCAAATTGAAATCAGTAACAATGTTTTATCAGAAGATCGTTTATATATTGGCGAAGAAATTGATTTATTAGTTTTTAATAAACATCTTAGTTTTCACGAAAACTATGATTATAATGTATTAAAAACTAAACATCATGATGAGCTATTGGATAGAGAAGGATACTATAATTTAGAAATTTATGGCAATAAAAAAGATAGTTCAATTGAAATTATATTAAATTTTTTAGATGAGATACCTGATGATATAGGTGGTCATGAAGGTGAAACTGAATATGATGTGAGTAAATCTGATTTAGTTAGTAAACTAGCTATAGATCTTATTCACAATTCAATGTTTAATGAAGCGTTAATTGTGACTGATGAAATACATTACCCTTATTTTTTGTATCTCTATCATTATCCAAAAATGATTGATGCAATTATCATAAATTCTTTGCGAGTTAATAATAATTCGCTGCAAAATCAATTAGATTTAATAATTGATAGAAGAGTTAATTTGTGTGAAGGTCCTGATAGTTTAGTTGATAATTATCATTTATACAAAGATGAATTAAAAGCGAGATATGCTGAAGCTGTTTTTTTAATTAAGCTTTCACGTGAACACACTGAGAAGACTTTAGATGAAAAAATTGGATATATTAACAAAAATATTGATGATTTGATTGATTGTTATATCAATTGTACAGAAGTAAATATAGCAATAGGCGAGCCACTTGATTCGCTAGAAAATATTCTTAAGGTTCTTGAAAATTTAAATTTAGTTGAAAACGAAATATATTTATTGAATAAAATCATCGGAAGTGATTCAAAAAAGATATTACAATATGTGCTACATGGTAGTACTAAAATGCGACTTATCACAAGGTACACTGAATTTATTGAAAATCCTTTGATAAATGAAAAAATCATAGATAAGTTGCCGTCTATTTATTCTACCACTCATGGTGTATATGAGGAAATGCTTAAAATTGTGAGTGAAAACTTAAATATATATACTCTTGGAAATATATTTAAGTTTTTGGTAATTAATTACAAAGAAGATAATGAAGATGAAATGGAAGATATAATTGCCGAAACTCATGAACAAATAATTCGCTTAAGAGATGGTGTTTCGCTATCTAAAAGGGATCATCTTTTTATGTCAAAAATAAATTTACAAATTTTTGTAAGAAAAGAAAATATTTCACTTGTGACCAGTACTTTTAAAATGGTTTCATTTGATTTTTTAGAAGAGTCATTTATATGGGTCAATAATATTGAACAAAATAAGACACAGTGTAAATGTGGGAAATATGATAGGCAAAAGGACCTTGGCTTAATATGTCATAATTGTAACACTATATGTAAAAGTGATGGAGCGCGGTTGTTCGCCTATGAGGAGATAATTCAAACCCTCAAATTCTCAAGTAATAATAAAATTTCTAATCCAGCGATTAATCAATTTATAGATGGTGTTAAGAATATTGAAAAACCTGAAGAATTATACTTTATGTTATTCGAATCTACAATAAATAATTTGGAGGTTGAATTAGAAAAGGATTTATTTCAAAATTATCTCAATTACTTTAATGAGAATATATTAATGCGTTTTGTCCATGATAAACCAAAAGAATATCTTAAATCGATATCCTCTAATTTTAATGAATGGGCAGTTGAAAATTTAACTCAAACAAATATGCTTCACAGAGGTTTTCCTGATGGTTATTCTGTTGTCGGAGAAGATAATACTGAATATTTAACATCCTCTGAAGATGAAACATCAATGTTATGTCAAAATAATGATGATATATGGGAGGAAGTTGAGATGATAGAAAACATTCTTCAAAATAATAAAGTTTGGTATGAAGAAATGCCTGAATTATGTGAGGATTTTGAGGTTATTACCCCATCTTCAAATAAAATTAAAAAATTCACTAAATTTAGCAATGAAATATATCATGAAGAGGATTATATAAAAAGAAAAATTTCAGAATTTTTAAACGATAACGAATTTAAAATTAAATTTAATGAGATGTTTCATAAGTTTATCGAATTTTTTATAAAATTATTAGAGAAACTTATTAAACCAAAATCAAATCAATCAGATTTAGTTAAAAATTATTTAAAGACACTTATTAACCTAGATGATAATATCGAAAATAGATCGAAATACTTCACTAAAGTATCAGAAATATACATAGGAAAAAATCTTTTTGATGATGCATTAGAATTTATTAATAATTCCTACTATCAAAGTTTTGAAATTTCAAAACTTATAATTGATAAGTTAGGTTTCCATAAAGCATTAAAATTTTTAGATAAAACTAACTTAAATAAAGATGAAGTTTCTAGAGCAATTTACTTTTATTTCTTTTTAAATAAGCCAAATAAAGAAGATGAGTTCATTTTTTTAAGTCATTTTTATAAGTCCCCAATTAGTAATCTTTACTTCATAAATTATTTGGCGAATTCTTATAAAGACGATATTTCAAGTAAATATAAAAACTTAATAGAAGAAGTAATTGATCTCTCAGATTTAGAAAATACATAAAGTTGAAATTTTAAATTAAAAAATCCCAGGAACTTTCGGATAAGTAACGTATGAAACTAATAATAGATATAAACTGTCTTTCGCTAATAGTGAAAGACAAATAACAATTGTGAACGTTAATATAGATAAGGTAATATTATTTTTACTTATTTCTTTAAATTAGTGTTTTAAGGAAGAAAATAAATATATTTGATATTTAAGTCATGTTTTTTTATCAGAGCAAGACGAAAAAATAACAAAAAAAAAGAAAAGATAATA
>TARA_B110000211_G_scaffold120377_1_pt1 | contig 10833 bp, 11 predicted proteins | sample TARA_B110000211 | Tara Oceans TARA_B110000211 (sample SAMEA4397516) | marine metagenome | biome: Polar Biome; feature: [DCM] deep chlorophyll maximum layer (ENVO:01000326); material: water (ENVO:00002006), including particulate matter (ENVO:01000060) such as... | depth 30 m
AAACATTTTACATTAAGCAGAAACATGAAAGGACCAGATCATAAATCAAGCTTAGAACCAAAAGAGCTATTAAATATGATAAACAATATTAGAGAAACAGAAGTGGCTTTAGGAAATTCAAAAAAAGTTATAACAAAAAGTGAAAGTGAGAATAGAGAAATAATAAGAAAATCTTTAGTGGCAAGTATTTTTATAAAAAAAGGTCAAAAATTTCAAAAAGATAATATTTCATCAAAAAGACCAGGAGGAGGGATATCTCCCATGACTATTAAAAAAATATTAGGAAAAAAAGCTAAAAAAGATTTTTATCCCGATGAAATGATAAAAATATGAAAAATAAGAAAAAAAAAATTTGTATCGTAACGGGTAGTAGGGCAGATTATGATCTATTAAAAAATCTAATTACTCATTTACAAAAAAGAAAAAAATTTAAACTCTCTCTCATTGTTACAGGACAGCATATATCAAAAAATTATGGAAACACAAAAAAAAAAGTTTTTAAAGACTTTCGTAAAATTTGCAAGACTATAAACATTAACATAAAAAAAACTAATTCAACTTCAATTTTAAATTCGATTAGTCTTGGAATTAATAAAATAGGAAAATATTTAAAATCAGAAAAACCCGACCTTATTATTTTATTGGGTGATAGGTATGAGATACTATCAGCTGGAATAGGCTCTATATATAATGATGTGAAAATTGCACATATTCACGGAGGAGAAGTAACCGCTGGCTCCATAGACGATATAATTAGACATACAATTACAAAATTTTCTGATTTGCATTTTGTATCAACAGAAGTCTATAAAAAGAGAGTTATACAGATGGGTGAAAACCCCAAAAATGTTTTCAATGTTGGCTCACTAGGAGCAGCAAATATAAAAACAACTAAATTAATAGACAAAGAGAAATTGGAAAAAGAACTATCTATCAAGTTTGATAAGTATAATTTTTTAATTACAATCAATTCGTTTATAGAGCAAAATGTTTCAATTAATCATTTCTTAAAAAATTTTTTTCTAGCAATTAAAAAATTTAAAGATACATCTTTTATATTCACCATGCCAAATTCAGATTTAAAATCAGATACCATAAGAAATAAGATACTAGATTTTTGTAGAAAAAATAAAAATTCATTTGCATTTAAATCACTGGGAGCTCAAAAATACCTCTCATGTATGAAAATTTGTGATATTGTTCTTGGAAACTCTTCAAGTGGTATTTTAGAAGCTCCAACTCTCAAAACAGCCACTGTGAATATTGGGGATAGGCAAAAGGGTAGAGAACAGGCAAATAGTATAATTAATTCAGACTATTCTTTTAAAAAAATTCATGACTCAATTAAAAAATCTTTATCTTTAGATTTTAAGAAAAAAATTGAAAAAACTAAAAATCCATATTTTAAAAAAAACACAGTATTAAACATAGCAAAAATTGTAGAAAAAAAAATTTTTGAAAAAAAGATTGAAGTTAAAAAATTTTATGACATTTAAAAAAAATATAGAAATATTTTGGTGCAATAACTGTTTAAATAATTCACTTAGGCCAAGAATATCATTTGATAAAAATGGATGGTGCAATGCTTGTCAATGGATGGTGGAAAAGAAAAAAATTAATTGAAAAAAAAAAAATTAGTAAAAATAGTAAAAAAATTTAAGTCTGATAGTATTTATGATTGTATTGCTCCAGTTAGTGGAGGGAAAGACGGCTCCTATGTTGGCTCTAAAATAAGAGATGAATTGGGACTAAATCCTTTGACTGTCACTTCTAGACCTCCTTTAGAGCTAGATGTAGGAAAAAAAGTTTTAAAAAATTTTTTAAACATGGATATGACCATGTCCACGTTACATCAAATTATAAAGCTATGCAGAAACTAAATAAATTAGGCTTTATACAAAAAGACTCACCTTACTACGGTTGGTTAACTTCTATATTTAGCGCAGTACTAAAAGTAGCTGTTCAGCATAATATCAATTTAATATTCTATGGAGAGAATGGAGAAATTGAATATGGAGGGTCAATGGAAAATAAAAATAACCCAATTTTTGATGCAAAATATAATTTTTTATTAAAAAATTTAAAGAAACCATTGGGAAAAGGTGAAACTACAAATAAGATAGTGGGAATTATAAAAAAACAAATTTTATTGATATACTGATCAAGAAATTTAATGATAGATAAAAAAAATAATGATTATATACAAAAAATTAAAAAAATATTATATTTCAGATGAATGCACGATATATCAACTAATTGATAAAGTTAATCTTAACAGTAAAAAATTTGCAATTTTAATTAACAGTAAAAAAGTAGTATCGGGTATATTTACTGATGGAGATCTAAGAAGGTTACTATCAAGAAAAATTGATCTTAACAAAAAAATTAAAACCTTTTCTAAAAAAAACTTTTCTTACATAAGTGAGAATTCCCTCAAATATAATAAAACAAAATTAAATAAATTTACTGAACAATTACCTATCGTTGATAAATATAAAAAGTTAAAAGGTATTTTGCTTAAAACTGAAAATCACAATAAAAAATTAAAAAACACAGTTTTCATTTTAGCAGGTGGGTTAGGTAAGCGAATGGGAAAAATAACAAAAAAAATACCCAAACCAATGTTAAAAATAAATAAAAAACCCATACTTGAAAATATCATTTTATCATTTAAAGAAAAGGGTTTAGAAAATTTTTTAATTTCAACCAATCATCTTGCTAGTAAAATTAGTGATTATTTTGGTGATGGATCATTATTTAATGTGAACATAGGATACATTAAAGAGCTATTTTTTTTAGGTACAGCAGGCTCTTTAAGTTTAATTAATAAAAAAAAATTAGCTGATGATATTATAGTTACGAATGGAGATTTGTATGGAAATTTAGATTATGCTAATATGCTTAATATACACAAAAAAAAATTAAACGATATAACTGTATGTGCACGACTGCATACTTATGATTTACCTTATGGACTAATAACAGACAAAAATGAGGACAATTTTTTGAATGAAAAACCAAAATTATCATATCTTATTAATAGTGGAATTTATGTTGTAAAAAAAAAATTGCTAAAACATGTAAAAAAAAATACTTACTTAGACATGAATAATTTCTTAAACTTTTTAAAAAAAAAAAAATATCGCATCGGTGTCTATACAATTTATGAGCCTATCCATGATATTGGAAATTTGAAACAATATAATCTTGCAAAAAAACTAATATTAAAATAATTAATTTTTTTTACAGAGAATACCGATAACGTTACAGTAGTGTTTAGAAAAAAATTTAGAAAAAAAATAATTAAGACATGAACCGATTAAGTTTAGAGCGTAACCATCTCTTCTTCCCACATGTTCATCGAAATTTTTCTGTTTTATTGATCTAAAAATTTTAAAATGAAAAAATAGTGGCATGTTAATAATATAGTACTTTTTGACAATCTTTAAATTTAATAAATTTAGCAATTTTTTCAACTCATCTTCTTTAAGATTTAGCTTGTGAAAATTAGAATTAACTAAATTATTTTTTTTATTTTTTAAATAATCTAGTGTTAAATTTTGTAAATTATCTTTCCTAAAAGAAAAAAAAAGATTTCCATCATCTTTTAGAATTCTTTTTGTTTCATTTAAAGCTGTAATCACTTCTTCATATTTGAAGTTATGATAAAGACCAAATGCTAAGATTGTATCAAATTGTTTATCTTCAAATGGTGTATTCATTATGTCACTTGTTAAAACTTTAATACTAGGATTATTTAATTTAATTTTGTCAACTGCTGTTTTAATAAAATCAAAACCAATTATATCATATTGTAAATTGTGTAAATATCTTAAAATTCTACCAGCACCACAACCTGCTTCTAATATTTTTTGATCTTTATTTTTAAGATTTATTATTTTAAGAGTGTACTTAAGAGGATATTTATTTAAGTTTGTCATGGGGTCATCCGTTTTAATGTTGCCCCATCTTTCCTCCCAGTAATTTTGATTATTTAAATTTCTATAAGTTTCTCTCATTATTTAAAATACCATTTAAAATTGTTGCTACGAATTTATTACCTTTATTATTAAGGTGACCACCATATTTGTCACTTATAAAATATTTTTTATAACTCTTAATATCTAAAAATTCATTAGTTAAATCAATAATATTAAGTTTATTTTTGTGTTTATGCAAAAAAGTCTGGTAATGTGCTCTAGTGTGCAATTTTAGATCAAATAATTGTGGAAAAAAAACAAATATACATTTTTTTTTATTTTTTATTACATCATTATTAATATGATTTAACAAAGATCCCAATAAATGCTTCGAATAAAATTCATTGTATAACTGGTGAGAATTCAAAATATTATTTTTCATAACTTGTGAAAAAAAATTTTTATCCATATTCTTTTTATTGGTTTTTTTTCTTAAGAATAATAAAAAAAATATTTTTGTAATTTGTAAATTGAAGTAAAAATTTTTAAGAAAATGAAAACTGTAGGGGAATATCAGTTGATGTTTGGTGTATTTATCAGAATAAAATCTATCAATTTTTTTTATTTTATTTATGATGATTGCTAAATCATTATATTCATGATTATTTCTTAAGAGATTTTTTTTAAAAACTAATTTCTTACCCCTCAATGCACAATATGGTTTAAAACCATTTGTATTTCCAAACTCCAGGTAATTTTTCCAAATAGATTGTATTCTGCAGATAGTTTCAGGTACAATTCCAAATATAACTATTTTTGTGTCATTTCTTAATTTAGTTTTTTTAAATTTGAGATATGCTTGATCTAATCCATAATTTCCAACACCATAATTAGACACAAATTTTCTTTGTTTTTTTGACAATTGTTCCTGCCAAGTATTATTATCAGACGATTCTCTGCAAAATGTGTATGAATCACCAAAAGTTGCAATGGCATTTTTATATCTATGAAATTTAGTTTTTCTGAAACCATTTTTACTAATTGAATAACTTACTTTACGATTATTCGTAATGTCATAATTTTTTGAATTACTTTTTTTATCCCATCCCAAGTATTCATTATAATTTTTTATTTTGAATTTGTTAAAGCGATATTTATCAACCAACCTATCTTTTGTAAGAATCCATTTTGATAAGGATATTTTTTTGACTAGTAAGTAGATAACTAGTTCAAGGATTAATATTAACAAAAGTGTAGCTAAAATAATTTTCAATTATTCAATTTAAGTTTATTAATAATCTGATCTATTTTTTTATTCAAAGTAGTTAAAGAGTTATCATTTACTATTTTAAAATTTGGTTTTTTTGGTTCATTAAATTTTAAATCAACTCCTATTACGTTTTTAATATTACCAGAATATAATTTTTTTCTTCTTTTTTTTAAAATATTCAAATTTGTTTTAATGTAAATTTCACAATAATTTTTTAAATTTTTTCTATTCCATTCCAGCCATTTTGGAAAATTAGAGAGAACAGAAACTATCAAAAAAACTTTTTGTTTTGAAAGAAATTTAGTTAGTTTGGATATTCTTTCTGCATTTATTTCCCTCTCCTGAATTGTGTGCCCTAACTTATCATTATAAATTTTACGAATTGTATCTCCGTCTAAATGAACTATATTATGATTTTGTTTTAATTTTTTCTTTAAGATTTTTCCAACTGTTGTTTTTCCAGAACCAGATAATCCCATTATCCAAATTATCATATGTTTTTTTCTGTAAATTTTAAATCATCTCCATTATCAATTTCATACCAAAATTTAGAAGTTATTGAAGTATTCATTCTAATAATTTTATGCTGTATAGCTTTATCTATAAAAGATGTAAAATCTATTTTGTTTATTTTAATTTTTTTATAAAAATTTTTTAATTTTAAAAAATCTTTAAATTTTAATTTTATTATACCCATATATTGATATTTAGGCATCTTATCTTTGATTTTTTTTCCAATTGTAATTAAAATATTTTTTTTTATTCTTATGTCTTCTGCATCTAATAAAATTTTTTTCACACTCATTCTACCACGCCAAATATCAAGCCAATTTTTTTTTAATAAAAGCAAATTTTTATTTTTATGAGCGATTATATTTTTGTAAATTCTTTCATCAAAAATTATATCTGTATAGCATATGACTATTTCCTGTCCCGAGTCCAAATATTTGCTTTTAAATAAACTATGCACCATGTTTGTTGATTTGTATTCTTTGTTTTTAATTTCAATAAATTGGTAATCTTTAATAAATTTATATAACTTATTTGACTTGTACCCTGTGATTATAATTTTTTTTTTAAATTTATTATAAAAATTTATATTATGCTCTAGTATTGTTTTATCCTTAATATTAGCCATACATTTTGGGTTGTCCCGATATTTTTTTGGAAGTCGTGTACCTTTACCTGCTGCTAACAAAATTAACTGCATAATTTTCTCAATATCTGTAAGTCAATTTTTTTGAACTTTTTATATCTCTCGGGGTGCCACACCATACCTATGATTTTTTTGGTTTTATGTGCAAAAAGCTCAATTGATTTATCATAAGCCTTAGCTTTTGGTACTAAATGTTTTCCTAATTTGGTTATAATTTTTGTATGATATGAATTCACTATTAACGTTTTTTGATCTTTTGTAAACTGCACTTGATGATTCCCAAGGTGTTTTTTTCTCTGAAAAGAACTCTTGAATTTTTTTGCAATAAATTGAGCACCATGGCAAATACCCAGAACTGCTATATTATGTTTTTGAGATAAGTTGAAAAACTTATTATCTAGTTTATTTCTAATAATATTTTTTTTTGATTTATTGTAATTTATTAAATCATTGCCATTTGCACCAGAAATAACTATCAGTTTATACTTGTTATTGATTTTATGATTAAATGTTAATAAATTAATATCAGTTGTTTTGTATGTTTCCTTGAGAAGTTCAATCAACCTTATATCACAAGAGTACTCAAACTGTTTTTTATACTTTTCTTGTATGCTAGGAATTATTCCAATTTTCATATTATGCAATTAAATCAATTTTTTTTAATATACAATCTATTTTAATAGATTTATTTTCTATTATTTTTTTATAAGCTTCATCCCCGACTCCTATTAAAGCGGGTAAATTTAATTCTGCACATCTTATAGCCATATGAGAATTTTGTCCTCCATACTTTGTGATTAAACCTTTTATATTTTTGGTAAATAAAAAATCATACCCGGGGTCAGCATTTTCAATGCAAACAATGCCATTAATTTTTTCTCTAATATTAATTTCTTTATATTCGAATAGTTTTGCTGTTATGATTTTATTTGAAATAAAATTAATCTTTGTTTTTTTTTTAACCTGAAAGAATAAATCTTTTTCAGAGGTTATTACATCAGGTAAAATTATTTTTTGATTTGCCATATATTCAGTTTTATTTTCTTTAATATTTTTCTTTAAACTCTTAACAGATTTAAAGCTAGAGAAATTAAAGTATAAATCCAGAAATGTGTTTATATTCAAGTATGATAAATCATCTTTTTTTAAATCAAATTTTTTACCAAAACTTTCAAGATTTTCAAATATCATATCTATATTTTTTGAAAATATAAATTTTGAATATTCTCTATATTTGATCGAATTTTTGATAAAAGAAATTAAATCTTCAAAATTTTTATATATTTTTGTTTTTTTAATAAATTTATTTATTGCTACTTTTTGTTTTTGAGAAAATTTATATTCTTGAACACCATTGTATATTTTTTTTGATTTTGAATAACCTCCAAAATAATTTTTAAAATTAGTTTTATAATTAAGAGATGTGATCTCATAGGTACCAGGTCTTAAATGGCCATATTTGTTAATAAATTCTTTTTTATCTTTTAAGATATCTTCATTTAATTCAGAGGTAATAGTTTTGATACTGCTTAAAAATTTTAATCTATCATTTTCAGTAAAGATCTTTTCACTTACAAATGAATTTAAAATATCGGTAGAAATAAAGGCACATCTTGCTATGCCTGCAAATGAAAGAGTGCCATATTTTTTACAATCTTCAAGTAACCAGTAGACTTTATCTATATAATATAATGAAGATTTTTTTATAAGATTTTGTCTTTTAATCAATTCTTTTGCACAATCTAAGTCATTTTTAATTTGTTTAAGAGCTTTAAAGTTTATTTTTTTTAAAGAATTAATGAGTATTTTTTTTTCAGTTGGGGTTAGAAAATTTTTAAACCTTGTATTAATTTTTTTTTCTGTATCTAGCGTATAGCACGTGAAAAGAATTTCGAATTCAACTTTATCATGCAAATATTGTTTAGACTTAAAATCTTTTAAATATATGTTAATAATTTTTTCAGATAATTTATTTGGCAATTCTTTTGGTAGCCAAGAATTAAAATCAATTCTTATATCAATGAAGGGTGTTCCATAAAAAGTAGTCATTAAATGAAATTGACTCAAGTCGCGATATCCATAAATTTTTCTATTCTCCGACCAAACATGGTCTGTTATAAGCTCTCTATATAGGGATAGGGCTAAAGGTTTTGGTTTAATGCCTATTATTTCTGCCGGATTCCAGTCTGTCATAACACCAAAAAATGTAGAAGACCCCCTTAGGCTATAATGTTTTTTTTGTAATTTATTTATTTTTTTGCCAAGGTGAGTATAAATTTTTCTTAAATCCAAAGTATTGGATAAAAACTTTTTAGGCACAATTAATTTTCGAACTTGCAAGATATAAATTTTATTTTTTTTATCTATAGCAAATTCTAAATCCAAATCTTCTTCATTAAATATAGCTATTAACTTGTAAGTTATACGTAAAAGTTTGTTAAATCTATTGTCTATTTTAAATTTAGAGTTAGGTACGAAAATTAAATTTTTTGTATTTTCCTTGCCACCTGTAACAACAGAACTATCAGAGCCAACATGGTAATTGATATTTATGCATTTCGAATAATTTTCTAAATTTCTAGTAAGTAAAACTCCTGATATTTTGATTTCATTTACCATTTCTTGAATAAAGAAAACTTGATCATGCTTATTTTTTTTGTAGGAATTAATTACTTCATTTATCTTATTTTTAATCATCGAATAATTTTTTATATCAACGTTTAAAAAACTAGAATATTTGCCAGCATTAGATTTGTTAAATTGATCTTCTTCTTGAGAAGAAGAGCGAATAGCTATTTTTGACCTAAAATTTTGGATAATATCATTAACTATTTTTTTTTCATTTTGTAAAAAGTCATTACAACTATAAATTTTAAGCCTAGGTATAATAGCTCCTTTTATTTTTAGGCTATTAAGAGTTTGTGCTTTTGAGCTCAATTTCATGATTTATTAATTTAACTTGCAAATATATAGCATTACTTATACCCAATATTTAAGATATTTTAAAATAAAAAATGTTTACGTTCTAATTTTAAACAAATATATCCTTTTTATGAAAAAAATTATATTATGGTATTTTCTACCATTTTCATTATTAAAGGAATTAAAAACAAGTCCATACATGAATGTCTTAATTAATATTTCAAAAAAATTTGAAAGTATATTTTTAGTAAACACAGAAAATCTAATAAGCACAAAAATAAAAGCAAAAAAATTTTATAGAATTCACGAAAATTTCATTAATATTAACCCAAAAAATTATACTGATCTAAATAAATTTACCGCAAAAAAAAAGATTATAGTCATAAATAGTATACCAAGAAATTTAGAATATTTTAGGTTGTTATTATATTTAACTTTTAAAAAAATTCCTAAGTTAGAAATTAGTAACTTGGGAAATATACAAAAAGGTACTGAAGTATTTATAGGGAAATTTAATATAAAATATTTTAAGCTATTTATTACTAAACATATACCGAGAAAGATTATTCATTTACTAGCCATGATAGGAATTTTATCTAAAGTTGACTGTAAATTCACAAGTAATAAAAAATTGGAAATAAACTTTAAAAAAAGTAATAAAATAAGATCTTACTATAAGGACATACAGCACGTAAAAAGCACTATTTATGAAAATACAGAAAATCAAAATATTGAGGAAAAGTACATCGTTTTGATAGATGTTTACCCACTATATAGTCAGATGACCGAAAACAAAAAAATTAATAATAATGATATTATAGAGCATTATAAAAAACTAGGTACTTTATTAAATCATTTAAAAAAAATTTTAAAAAAAAGAATTGCCGTTTGTATTCACCCAGCTTATCCAGAAAAATTTTATGCTAAATATCTCTCAGGATTTACAATTTACAAATATAGAACAAATGAATTTATTAAAAAATCTTTTATTGTTTTAACATTTAATTCAAGTTCAATTGTTAATGCAATAAAATATGATAAAAGAATTGTTTCAATTCAATCTGAAATTTTTAAAGGAAAAAAATATAGTTCTTCAATTTATCAAGAAGAACTAAAGACAAAAAAAATTACACTATCTGAGAAATATAATTTTAATTCTAGAAAACTAATTATAGAATTAGATAAAAAAATTAAAAATTACAAAAATTATAAAACTAACTATTTAGGTTTTAACCAAAAAAGAAAATCAAGTGACATTATATTTAAATACATAATGGAAAAATATAATTAATAAGAATGAAATATATTATTTTAATAATTAGAAGCTTTATAATTATTGAAAAAAAAACAATAAAAAAAAATATTGCTTTAATTGAGTATTATTTAAAAAATATTAATTTTATAGAGTATGTTTTTTTTTTATTTGATAGAAATAGATATAATCCAATAAAATCTAAACAGTTTAAAAATTTTATTAATGTTAATAAACCAATATGGATTAAAAAAGGTATCAATAAACCTAAATCAGATCATTCAATATTAGTAGAGTCGTTTATAAATCATCC
>TARA_B110000211_G_C14092359_1_pt1 | contig 10808 bp, 11 predicted proteins | sample TARA_B110000211 | Tara Oceans TARA_B110000211 (sample SAMEA4397516) | marine metagenome | biome: Polar Biome; feature: [DCM] deep chlorophyll maximum layer (ENVO:01000326); material: water (ENVO:00002006), including particulate matter (ENVO:01000060) such as... | depth 30 m
CTTTCTTTGCTTCTGCGGCTTCATCTGCGGCTTTCTTTGCTTCTGTATCGACGAGCGCGACCTCCTTTGTTTGAGTTTTGTTAGGCATATTCATATATAATAATATATATATATTAAATGCAGTCAAACCTTCTTAACATTTAAAAATGTTCCTCTTTTTTTACGCCGTGCATTAAAATCATATTCCTCGTCACTATCATCGTGTCCGGGGTCATAATTTTCATTATGATACTTCCAAGCACTCGGATGGCCAATTTTAAAGTTGTCATGACTATCTGCTTTATACCAAAATACCTGATCTTCTAATTTATTACTTCGAGAATTGTTATTAATAACTAAACATTCATAATTTTCTGTACAATGATCCATGACTTGATTGAATATTTCTAAGTTATTAAACATCCCAGCATACTGTTCATAGAGGCGTTTTCGATTTGATTGAATATTTTCTCGAAGAATAAAGATATAATCAATATTGGTACGTAGATTTGGTGGAATTCCAAGAGCATATTGCATGGTAATAATCAGGGTGCTTTTAAAATGCCGACCATTCATAAAGAGCGCCCGGATATCGGTATTTTTAACCCACGAATTATCATACAGGCAATCGTCTAAAATCATAAAGGCGCGTGGGTCGACGTTATTTGTTTCGTTAAATCGTTTGACTATTTTTTTTTGCCGTTTAACATAATTATGAACAACGGTATCCGTAAACTCATTGTGGATAAATATACTAGGCATCATTTTAGAATAAAACGCATTAGCACCCTCTGTACCACTAATTACAGTACCTACGGGCATGTCTTGGTGATAATAAAGTAAATCTTTAACAAGAAAAGATTTGCCGGTTTCACGCTTTCCGATAAAAACGATAACCTTGCCGCTCGGAATAGATGCCATATCAAATTTTCGTAATTCTAACGTCATTACTATACTACAAGTATTAATATACCCTTCATTATCCGCATTTTATACATTTAAATATTTACTATTTATTATAGTAATGGATATAGAGATATCAACACTCGATCGATTTTCTAAAGTAATAATTGACGGACTCGCGCACGCCCCTGACATTTTAAATGAACACATATACTCGTTTACGGATCAACTTATTCTAGAGACGAATACGGTATGGGCTAAAGATGATTCGGTGGAGCAATGTCACCACTGTCGTAAAACGTTTACCATGATGTCTAGACGACACCATTGTCGATATTGTGGTAAAATATTTTGCTACAATTGTTCTAACTTCAAAATAATATTACCAGGAGAAACAACGGCCGTGCCGATTTTAAAATCAAACCGGAAACGTGTCTGTTCGAAGTGCTATTTTAATATTACGGAGTATCAGAATTTAAAAGGGGTAATTTCGGTTTTTAACAAATTGCCTTTAACCATTAAAGACTACAATACTATTTTTAAAGTATGCAAATGCTGGAATAAGGTTAGTTTTAATTTTTATAACACTTTGCGCAATATAAAGAATACGATGATACATTCTAACTTAAATCGGCACGAGATGAGCATACTGCGACTTAATAATAATTTATTTAGTGGGCACTCTAAATGGATGGTACTGTATGTAATTAATTATAACTGGGGCGATAGTAATATATCATATAGCGCAATCAAACAGTTTTTTACAGATCCGCGTACAACGTCGTGTAAAAATTTACTTTGCCCAAATTCTTGTTGCGCATCGTTGGAATTAGAGGATATAATATTAATTTTTTCCGCAAAGCCCCTATATACTCCGCTAATTAAAGTCCTGGTTGACCTATTAAAAGTTATGTCTATGCTCGACTCATTTACCCGCGAATTCGAGAGATATTTGCCTTTTTTCATTGATATATTGCGATATTATCGACATTATACGAGTATTAATAACATAATACAGCAGTTTTTACTCATCAATTGCGTCAAAAATATTAATTTAAGTAATAAAATGTTTTGGTTGCTGACACAAAATATAAACGACCCGGAAGTGTCTGGGTATTTTACATTATTTCGGAAACAACTTGTAAAATTAATTGATAAAGAGACCTACGCTCTATTCCAGGAGGGGTTCGATTTTACTCAAAATATAATGCAAATCGTAGATAAAGATGGTATCAATGCGATTATAAATCTTAAAAAATATTTAAAGGACCATAAAAAGACAACCGCAAAATTCCATCTCCCAATTAACCTAAGCCGCCCAATACATCACATTGATTATGATGAAATTGTCGCCATTGATTCCAAAACTCGACCGATAGTATTTCCCTGTGTGTATAAAAACAATGAACGCTATCTTATTATGTTAAAAAAGGAAGATATTCGCCCCGAGGCCATTATAATGAATATTATACACCTCGTTGACCATTTTTTACAACGTGAAGATAATATTGATTTGGCGATAACTACCTATAACATATTACCTATTTCCCCCAAATATGGTTATATCGAATTCGTTCCTAATTCCGCAACTCTGTATCATATAAAGGAAGTTTGTAAGTTCTCCATACAAAATTGGCTTATTGAAAATAATAACATATCCACTACAACCTATCGGGATAATTTATGTCGATCGTGTGCGGCCTATTGTATTATGACTTATTTATTAGGCATCGGAGACCGTCATTTGGATAATATAATGATAACCACCACTGGTAAAATATTCCATATCGATTTTGGATATATTTTGGGGAAAGAACCCAAACTACTAAGTCCAGAAATACGCCTTACTCCTGAAATTATCGACGCAATGGGGGGCATTAACTCGAAATACTATGATACATTTAAGGAATATTGTTTAATTATTTTTAAATGTATGCGGCGTCATGTGGAAATTATTTATATATTATTGTTAGATTTAGTAAAGTATACTCCGGAATTGAATATTAACAAGGCGTATGTCGATGCGCATATAGCGCAGCGCTTTCTTACTAGTTATAATAATACGGACGCCGAACGCATAATTATAGATAAAATCGATAACTACAGTACTAAGAACTCGTACGGGGAAACGATAATAGATTTTTTCCATAAACAAAATAAATCATCACATTCGAGTCAAACACACAGTCCACCAAGAGGAAATATTAAAAAAGCCGTGTCATATACCAAATTAACCATATATAACTATTTTTCAAATATGTAAAGGAGAATAGAATTATATTAAATTTGATTTTTAAGATGTCTAGTATTATATATTAAGTATACTATAATGGACAGCGACGACGACTATAGTACATTGGATAATTTCACTCCGCGGGTATGTGAAATTAATCATGATTTTATGTATAGAAAGGGACTATGCGGACTTAAAAATTTAGGCAATACGTGCTTTATGAATTCGATACTCCAATGTTTAAACTCGACGCCAGACTTGGTTAAATTTATATTTTCAGATGAATTTTATGAACATTTAAATAAAAATAAACTAGAATACTCCCTCATTGCGGAATGGAAAAAGGTGTCGAGATTTCTATGGTATAAAAACGCAACTTACATTCCCATAAATTTTGTACGAACCTTGCAGCGCATCTCGATCGCGAAGGATAACCCACAATTTACCGGATTTGGACAAAATGACTCGCAGGAATTTTTACAATTTATGCTCGAATGTGTACACAATTGCCTCGCGCGAAATGTTGAAATAAAAACCATAGGCGAGCCTACTACCGATTACGATCGTATGGCGCATACTGCATGTGTTGAATTTAAACAGTTCTTTGAAAATGACTACTCTAAGATAATCGACATTTTCTATGGGCAATTTTACAGCAATGTTGAGACGATTACCGAGGGTAAAACGGAGGAGAGTCAAACCTTTAATCCATTCAACATGTTAAGTCTAGCAATTCCCGAGGGCGCAAGTGATATCTATGAATGTTTAGATAATTTTACGAAAAATGAAACCATATTGGATGATGACGAGAAGAAAATTTATAAAAAGGTTCGCTTTTGGACCCTCCCCTCGGTACTAATCATCTTCATGAAACGCTATAATAATGAGGGCGAGAAAATAAACACACATATACGTTTTCCTGTAGACGAGCTCGATATGTCCAAGTATGTATGTGGTTATAACAAGGGCTCGTATAAATATTCCCTGCAATCGATTAGCAATCATGGCGGTGGCCTAATGGGCGGTCACCATTGGTCGTATATTAAAAACGCGGATTCAAAGTGGTATAAATACAACGATCACGTTGTTTCAACTATAGCACCGTGCGATGTTGTATCCCCGGCTGCGTATTGTCTATTCTACGTGCGCAAGTAGAAGGCGTGATTATAATCAAGTATAGTTTTTTTTTATCACTATATAATAAATGCCCGTATCCAATGATATTATCGCGAGCATTGGTTTAATTCTCTTAATTATTAGTTGTATATTAATGTACCTTTTATACTCTGATTCCGAGGAGAATTTTTTGGAAAAACTGGGACTAAAGGGTTGGTTCATACGAACCCATAGTGAAATTAAAATTAACAATAAGGTCGTCGAAGAATCAAATGGGGAATTATTAGTCGGGGCACCCAATAGCGCTGATGTATTTAAGAAAAAGCCCGATAAGGAAGTATTTAATATTGACGACAACGACTTTACGTATCGTGGCGCCAGGCTTGCGTGCGAGGCGCTCGATTCAAGATTGGCAACCTATGCGGAGTTAGTCGACGCGCATAAAAAAGGGGCGAATTGGTGTAATTATGGATGGTCGGCGAATGGGATGGCGCTGTACCCAATACAAAAGGCCTATTATAAAACATTAAAAAAAAAGGGCTGTAATAAGAAATGCGGCAAACCGGGTGTTAACGGTGGATTTTTTCAAAATAAAAATTTAAAATTTGGGGTAAATTGCTACGGGAATAAACCAAAACCAGATGACACTAAAATTGTTTTCACCAAAAAGAAATGCAATCAAGACAAAGATATCATCGATAAATACCGAAATGATTTAGAAAACGGGACTTTGAATATACGCCCTTTTAGTAAACAGAAATGGTCAGCATACAGCAATCGAACGTCCCGATATTTAATTCCGCCTAGACACACCAACATATCACGTTCAAAAACACACCACGAACGAGATGTATTATAACTTATTCATCATATTCATATTCATCCCGCGAATCTGAATCTAAATGGTATCGTTCGGCCGAAACTGACTCAACCTTGTCAACATATTTATCAAAAAATGTATATACATCTTTAAACGAAAGGTCGTATATTATATTACAATGGCGATACTCGTCTAAATAGTCACTGATTGACTCTAAAATATAGTACTCTTTTGTATCCGAATATATTGATTCTTCGGTATAATCCAGATTCATTGTATTCGCACTACAGTATTTAATATGTAAACATTAATACTTAATCAAAATTATAATGAATGGCGTTAAATATGTCTCTTTTTTTTGTACTTATCTATTACAATGAAAAAGAATAATAATCTGGTCCTATATTTTATAGGACCGTCCATAATAAACACCAGGATATGGGATACTATTAAAAAGTCCATCTGTACATTTTATAAAATGGGAACGCATATATCTCTCTACACCCCAGTATTAAATTTACTTTCATATACATATCGGCCATATTCAACCTTTAATAATAGTTATACCCTGCGGAAACTATTACATCCAACTGCGAAACGAATTCAGTCGGGCGCATCATTCTTAGCACGAGTGCATCATAAAAAACGGAATTATACTCGAGAGATTTTTATTAAAGAAATACCACTCGTACCGTATAACTTTATTTTACGCCCATCCGAACAAGGGCGGGTCAACTATAGTTGCGCCTATCAGAATGAGTTATCCAAGTACGTATACAACGTCAATTCATCGGGAAATATCGAAATATTTATTTCATATTTCGTATCGCGGTTAACTGAATTGGATATTTCCCCGCATTTTTGTAAAATATTTGGTTGCTATAGCACCACAATGCGTAAGTTTACCTATCCCCTGGATGACGAAGACTGCGATAATAGTATCTATAATAAAGTAAAGCGGGGGGGAGAGGTATGTGTCGTGAAGTCAAACGTGCCGATTTATTTATTAGCATTAGAAAAATTTAATTATGAATTGTCGGATGCAGTTGAGGGGATAAAGAGCGCTGCCCAATTTTACTCAATCATTTTTCAAATTTTCGCAGCGCTTGTATGTATTAACCATAATTATAAGATATATCACAACGATATACATATTGGAAATATATTTTTGCAAAAAACAGCAAAAACACACTTATATTACTCCGTCGGTGGCACACTTTATAAAATACCGACATTTGGATATATTATTAAAATCATCGACTGGGGAAGGGCGACATACTCTATAAATAGTATACAAGGTAAGAATTTAATTTTTAATAACAACTCTCTCTGTGAGGGACAGTATCGTTATAGCACCCTATATAAAGAAATACCCAATGAGCTGGGGCGCAATAAATGGATGGATATTGTTATTGCGACTCACAGTATGCTCTACAGTTATGGGATATTAAGGCAATATCCTGCACTATTTAAAAAATTGTATTCATTGCTCAAAACGACGAACGGGGTCTATATTTCTATTAAATCATTCAACTGGAATATTTACGAACACATTGGAAATTCAACGTTTGATATTACCCCGGAGGTATTATTTGAAACTCTATTTGAAGATTTTACAGTTGATACTGTTTTAAACAATAAAGTATATAGAATTATTTAACGTGGGTTCCGCCACTAAAGAGATGTTCATAATAATTTAGTAAATCGGTTTCGAAATGATCACGGCTATCAAGTTTCCGGGGAAGATATTTATACTCAACATCTTTTATTATAATTTGTTTATCTTCATAATATCCCGTAATTACACATACGACACCAATAATAAATAATAAGTAAATCAATAACTTCATTATATTATAATATATTATAAATAAAACTTCGCGCATAACATTTAATTAATCGACTATAAAGTAATAGTCGGGTAATAACAAACATACTCAATCATATATGCCGTGTATGATGGAGAATGAGCAACGCAGTCTACGATTTAGGTACTCTTTCGGGCCAACCATGGATCGATCGCTTCAAGTGAAGATAGTTCAGTTTCGGGCACCGACCTCGAAGCCGACAAATCTTCGTCTACATTTACAACCTCCTCCACCGAGCTTGTCGGATCCGGGGGGCTATCTGACGACTTTTGCGCCGCAATATGCGCTTGATCTTTAGCGTATTGGACATTTTCGCTAAAATGAGTATCCGTCGCTTCCTTATTCTCTCTATATTTTTTTACTAGATTATTGAGCTCACCTTCGGCATATTCCTGATCATCAATTTTAAGCGTATCTGGATCCCATGGTAGCCAAAAACCAACCTGCCCGATAAATACATTAAAATTTGGATCCGATTTCTGGAGCTTCTTCGCTCTAAATTGTGCTTCTTTCATATTGGCGTACGTACCTCGGACTTTAACACCGCGGACGGTTGTTTTAAAATCATTCTCCGTATGAAATTCTTCTTCAAGTTTTTCGGAATTAATATAGAGAAAATCCTTATATTTGGACTCAAAATCCGCATATTTCAAATCGTAATTTTTAATAAATGTTTCTAAAAACTTTTGATGCATCCATAGCTCTTTTGAACGCAATATCTTTTCGGGCGAGACAAATGATAGCAGCGTATACGTTTGTCCTGGGATTTGGCTATCTGAATCTAAGAAATCTTCTTGGGGTTCCATTGTGATATATCATATCCTGTATAACTTTAAGTATTTATTTAAATATTTTTTTTCTGTGTAGTATTTATATAAAATGGATACCGTCAAAACTCAACTTAGCCAATTGCGCGCTTCATTCGACTTACAGGAAATCGTGAAACGTGCCGTAAAATATTTAGTCGAGGGTGCGGCCGTCGCCGTCGCTGCGTACTACATTCCGCAGAAAAAAATGGAGCTTGAAGAAATTATAATGATTGCACTCACCGCCGCCGCGACGTTTGCGCTCCTAGATATGTATGCCCCGAGTATAGGAACTGCTGCTCGCCAGGGTGCCGGCTTCGGAATAGGTGCCAATCTTGCTGGATTCCCAATGGTGGGAGCTTAGAACTACGAGTATTTAGAAATTTAGTTTTAGTGTTATCTAAAATTAAACAGTCGGGATATATTCCCACCGCAATTCCTCGCAAATTTTTTTCCAAACTTCGTCGTGTTCATGCAATTTTTCCCTAGACTTTAAGAGTCTACAGTACGGCAAATATTTATCTTCTTCGAGTAATTCAAAAAATTTATAGAAAACGTATGGATAGGAAAAAAAATTCGCCCGATTCGACGGACAATGTTTAATCCACGACGACTGTATTTGGCGAAACATATTTCTTAATTTTTCTTCCAGGTCATTATTTAATGTCGGCGGAGGATTACCCGATAATCGGTTTGTTATATAATGGCTATGCTCGTAATATTTTGTTAAATGTAATTTTTTTAGTATTTCCCGGATTTTATTTGGCGTTATCTTACGGATGTTAAGATATCGCTCTTTATTTAATTCAGACTTTATCAAGTCGTATATTTTTTTATCGATCACAGTTGATTCCTTTGCCTGAAATTGCGATAAAAATTCATTCGCATGATTTATTTTTTTATAGGCAAAATACGTGATCTCACGTGGGGGATCTTTGTACGACGCCGTTGTATTATCCGTCAGAATTTTTTCAATAGATCCACATTTAGGGCAAATTAATACGCCCTTCTTTGACTTTAAAATACGATGTACTTCGCATTGCTGACATTTTTTAATATATTCGGTATCAGTGTATATTGTTTTTACATATTGTGAATCTGTTAATTTCATATAATCCATCATTATTTCAGTTCGTCGCGTTTTTTTTTGAGGCGCCGTTGTTTTTGCTTTACTAAAAAAATCTAGAACAACTACATTTGAAGAATTATTTTGGCTCGAATTATCATAGTAGTCAAATAATAAATGACTTGAATTTAATAAATAATCTTTTTTTTCACTGTCCGCATTTAAATGACTTTGCAGGGTGTGAATTGACTTATCGATTGATAATTGCTTAGCGACCTCTGATGGGTCTATCGTCTCTTTCTCCTTTTCAAGCTTGGTCAATTGAGCCCGTATTCCAGGCGCCTTCCGTATTTTAGTATTAAAATTTTCTATTATTGTCTTATGTTTAAAGGGGATCGTTGTTTTTTCTTTTTTCTTAATTTTCTTCTTTCGTTGGTTTTTTTTTCTAAATGGTTCCATAAATAATAAATATATAGAAAAAGACTTTATACTTATATTCGTTTTATAAGAGAAAACGATTTGTCTGTATAAAATAATGAAATTAACGGGAGACAGCATCGATGAAGTAGAGGTGTTAGTTTTTAAGCGGGAATTTATATACAACGCCCTTGTTAATGGCTGGAGTGTAAAGATGATTAAACCAAATACATTTGAATTTTTTAATAAGGATACCGAAATTCGGAAACAATATACTGCTAAAAATTTTTTAAATGAGTTTGTTAAATCGAACTTTAATATGGACGACGCATGCGGTCATTAACAATAATATTTTATCTTTAGTATATATAATACAATGGGAGGTGGATTAATACAACTAGTCGCATACGGTGCGCAAGACGTCTATTTGACAGGCAATCCACAAATTACTTTTTTTAAAGTAGTCTATCGTCGTCATACAAATTTTTCAGTCGAAAGTATAGAGCAAACATTCAATGGTAACCCTGATTTTGGAAAAAAGGTATCGTGTACGATTTCGAGAAATGGAGATTTAATTCATAAAATGTTATTGGAAGTTAGTTTACCTCCGCTTCCCTCCGACACACAGTGGGGGAATTACCCAGGCCATCGACTAATAAATAACGTAGAGATCGAAATTGGAGGTCAGCGAATTGATAGACATTATGGCGAATGGCTCCATTTATGGAATCAATTGACCATGGATAATAGTCAGTCAGCGGGATATAATACAATGATTGGTAATACTTTAAATTACATCGAGGGCGACGACCAGAGATGTAAGGTATATATACCTTTGCAGTTTTGGTTTTGCCGTAATCCTGGGTTAGCCTTACCATTGATCGCCCTACAATATCACGAGGTTAAAGTAAATATTACATTTAATGAAGTGACGAAGGTCTTGCATGGAACCCCCCCCAGCGGCCATGGCAGCCTCGGCCATTGTTCTCTCTGGGTAGACTATATTTTTCTCGACACAGACGAACGTCGTAGATTTGCACAATTATCGCACGAATACTTAATCGAACAGGTTCAGTTTACAGGAGAAGAAGTATTATCGAGCACAGCTTCAAAAATAAAATTACCATTTAACCATCCCATCAAGGAATTAGTGTGGGTTTTGCAAACGGACTGTTCAAAGAATAAGAACAATCAGATATTTAATTATACCACTCGGAGTGAACAGCATCTATTCGGATGGGATAGTCAGTATTTGAATATATTTAATTCAATGAGTAAGCCGCTCCCCCCCAGCGACGTGTGCGATGGCGGAGACTGGGGCCCACAGTTACCAGCAGGAGCGCAGCCCATCCCTGGCGGCAACGCGACGGCACCATGTGGTATAAATTTATGCGCAAAAGCAAAAATACAACTTAACGGTCAAGATAGATTCAGTGAACGCGATGGTAATTATTTTAACTATGTTCAGCCATACTATCATCATACGCGCACGCCATCGATTGGGGTCAACACGTATTCATTCGCCCTCCGACCAGAGGAACATCAGCCATCTGGCACATGCAATTTCTCACGAATAGATAATGCGTCTATTACGATTACA
>TARA_B110000211_G_scaffold61546_2_pt1 | contig 10804 bp, 6 predicted proteins | sample TARA_B110000211 | Tara Oceans TARA_B110000211 (sample SAMEA4397516) | marine metagenome | biome: Polar Biome; feature: [DCM] deep chlorophyll maximum layer (ENVO:01000326); material: water (ENVO:00002006), including particulate matter (ENVO:01000060) such as... | depth 30 m
CAGAATTTAATAAGAAAAATGCCTATATTAGTTGTAAACCACCACTAAAACTGGTGGTTTAAATGTGTTTTTTATTATTAAATCGGAATAATTTCTCTCAATAAAGGTGTTATTTTCAAAAATTGAAGGTAATTTTGTTCTCTAAAAAAAAACGTTTTCGTAACAGAAAACGAAATAAATTAAATATCCCAATTATGAAACACAAAATTTCCACACTATTTTTACTCTTTGCCTTTATTTTTTCGATAAACGCACAAGAAAATGAAGCTGAAGGTGCCAGCTTCGTTGGAACTGTAACTTCCATGGAATATGTACCATCTCTTGCTTCTAGAATGGCAGATCTTCCTGCTGCACCTGAGTCATTGGGTGAAGCACGCGATGGACGCTCTTCTGGCAACAAGGTCGTTATCGGTAAAGACCCTCAAACAGAAGATGACTACTTTGTAAGAAACCAAGACCCTTTGACTCAAAAACTTCAAGGGAAATCTCCTAGTCTCGTTTTTGATGCTTACACTTCAAGTTCGCAGCCAACAGATCCTTCTATGGCAGTTGGTCCAGACCATGTTTTTGTAGTTTTCAATACTGGTTTTAAAATTTATGACAAAGAAGGTGCTGCCCTAACAGGACAAATAGCACCTAATCCAGGAATTTTTCCAAGTGGAGGCTGTTGTGATCTTACGGCTTCATATGACAGTGCCGCAGACAGGTGGGTTATTACCTTCTTGGGAGGTGGCGTGCAGGTAGCTGTATCTGACGGTCCTGATCCTGTTAATGATGGTTGGTATGTTTATACTATTGGTTCAATAAACGATTATCAAAAATTATCTGTTTGGAGTGATGGTTACTATTTAACTGATAACACGTCTTCTTCAAATAAAGTTTGGGCGATGGACAGAACTGAAATGCTCGCTGGAAATCCAGCGGCTGGAATTCAAGGGTTTAACTTACCTGGTCTTGTGACTAGTGGTTTTTACAGCCCACAAGCATTAAACGTAACTGATGACAATATGCCTGCCGCAGGAGGTTTGCCTGTTATTTACATGCAGGATGATGCTTGGGGAGGCGTCTCTTTCGATCACGTGAAGCTATGGACGATAGATGTAGATTGGGCATCTCCTGGAAACTCTACTATTTCGGCTCCTGCCGAGATAGTAACAACGCCTTTTATCTCTGTTTTTGATGGAGGAAGTTTTTCAAACCTTAACCAACCAGGCGGAGGTGCAGCTATCGACGCTTTACAGGCTACGATAATGAACCAAGCTCAATTCAAAAAATTTAGCGGTCATAATTCTGCATTATTCAACTTTGTTATTGATACAGATGCTTCAGGTGCTGAACTTGCCGGTGTTCGTTGGTACGAATTGCGTCAACCAGCTGATGGCGAACCATGGTCTATTCATCAAGAAGGTACCTATACGGCGCCTGACGGAAGACATGCATGGCACGCGAGTATGATGATGGACCTTCAAGGGAATATTGGTATGGGATACAGCTCTATGGCAGGTCCTACTACTCCTAACCCTACAGATTTTAGAGTTAGTTCTTATTACACGGGTAGGTTTTCAGCAGATCCTATAAACACAATGACAATTTCAGAAGAACTTATCGCCGCAGGAACTGCAAACATTCCAGGTTTACGATATGGAGATTATAGTAAAATAGATATCGATCCTACTGGTCAAAAGGAATTTTGGTTCATTAATGAGTATATGAATGGTGGAAGAAAAGGTGTTGTTGGTGTATTTCAAATTGCACCTAACTTCAATATAGATTCTGGAGTAGTAACTATTGATACGCCAGTAACGGGAACTTTATCTGCCGCTGAAACCGTAACTGTTACTGTTTTCAACTACGGTCAAACAGCTGCTAGTGGATTTAACGTAACCTATCAAGTGGATGGGGGAGCCGTTGTTTCTGAAGCATTTGCTGGAACTGTCGCATCTGCTACAACTGCACAGCACACTTTTGCGACAACAGTCGACATGTCTACTATAGGTCAAACATATACGATTACGGCCGCCACCGTATTAGCTGGGGATGAAGACACCTCTAACGATTCCGTAACGTCTGAGGTAACTTATTTGCAGCCAGATGATATTGGTGCAACTGCCATTACCGCTCCTGATGGGGGTACCAATTTAACGGCAACTGAACTTGTAACCGTAACGATTAATAATTTTGGTGGTGAATCACAAACAAATTTTGACATAACGTATAGCCTGGATGGAGCTCCAGTAACAGAAGTAGTAACTGGCCCATTAGCTGGTAACGAGTCAATAGAATATACATTTACTCAAACTGCTGATTTATCTGCCTTCGGAAATTACAACTTAAGCGCCACAACTTCTCTTCCAGGAGATAGTGACACGTCTAATGATGAAGTTTCTGTTGTTGTTACAAACGCAAATTGCGAACCCTCAATGAATTGTTCATTTGGTGATGGTTTTGAGTTGTTTAGCCTTACTACCATTAACAACCCTTCGGGTTGTGAAGGCTATGCAGATTTTACTGCCTTAGTTGCGGATTTAGCACCAGACTCCACAAACAACTTAACAGTTACAACAGGTTATGGAGATCAATTTGTAAGTGTATGGATTGACTTTAATGATGATTTTATTTTTACTTCAGATGAAGTAGTGGTTAACAATTTCGAGATTGCCAGCGGTCAAGCTGGTGGTACTTATACTGAAACTATGGATTTAGTTGTACCTGCAGGTGCCGCTTTGGGACAACACATTATGCGTGCAAAATCGAACTGGAATGCTCCTGTTCCTGCCGACGCTTGTGAAGAGTCTACTTATGGTGAAACAGAAGACTACACAGCAAATATTGGAACTTTAGGTTTAAACGACAATGCTTTGAGCAACTCAGAGCTTATGGTTATAAACAATGGAAACAATGTATTTGATGTTTCATTAGCAACGACTTCTTTTACTGAGAGGCTAGAGCTATCTGTATTTAATATACTAGGTCAACAATTGGCTTATTACAGACTAGAAAATAACGGCGAGGGATATGCTTACAATTTAGATATGTCTTATGCTGCTCAAGGGGTTTACTTAGTTAAACTAGGAAACAATGAGTTTGGAAAAGTAAAGCGAATTATTGTTGAATAACATAGAACGTTTATAATTTTAAAAGCCCGAAGCAAAAATGCTTCGGGCTTTTTTTTGGTCTTAGTAAGTTTCCCAGAACCGATAAGTACTATAGGCTGTTTTTAAGGCATTACTTCTGAAGGCGAATAAAAATAGATCCTACTTTATTAGCATCGCTTCAGGGTTACCACCCCAATCATTAAAAATTCCATTAGTTTAAGGCTTATTATAAGAGGATATTCTGTATAATTTACAGAAGAGTTTTCCGAAGTTAAACTCGGTGCAATGAAGATGCATTTGGATTATCTATTACGCCAAAAGAAAGGCGTTAATAAGATTAATACGGTAAATAATTCAAGACGTCCTATAAGCATTAAGAAAGCAGACCACCATTTTGCGCTATCTGGCAGACTGCTATAGTTATTTACAGGTCCAAGATCCCCAATAGCTGGCCCTACATTACCTAATGTTGATGCCGCACCACCCAAGGCAGTTTTAAAATCCAATCCTAGCCACGAAAAGACAAGAGTACCGATAATAAAAGAGAGCATATAAAGAATAAAAAAACCTAATATGTTAAAAACAATAGGCTGCGGTATAGCCTTATCATTATAACGTACTGGTAAAATAGCATTTGGATGCAGGGTACGCCTAAATTCCAGTATCCCATTCTTGATCATTATTAAATGACGCATCACTTTAATACCTCCTGCGGTTGATCCTGCTGATCCTCCGAGGAACATAAGTCCTAAAAAGAAAATAGTTAAAAATGGTGTCCATAGTGTATAATCGGCACTTACAAATCCCGTAGTTGTTATAATTGCCAATACCTGAAATAGACCATGACGAATAGCACTTTCAAAAGGGCCCCAAACCAATGGATGAAAAATACTCGAATTCGACAGATCAGCCTGAAAATAAATAAGTAGTGCAACCACAATTGCAAAACCTATTATTAAAAGTGAATACGTCTTAAATTCGTCGTCTTTAATTATTTTACTAAATTTCCCTTTAAAAGCAAAATAACTTAATACAAAATTAGTCCCAGCGAGAAACATAAATACCATGACGATATATTGGATAATTGGCTGATCATTCCAATAAGCCATACTCGTATTCTTCGTAGAAAAACCTCCCGTACTTATGGTGCTTAAGGAATGGTTAATAGCATCAAAGAAATCCATCCCTGCTATCTTTAACAATATAGTTTCAGCAACAGTATATCCAACATAAATCAACCACAACCGCTTTGCAGTATCCGTAATTCTTGGATGCAATTTATCACCACCTGGTCCGGGCGCTTCAGCACTGAACAACTGCATACCACCAATTCCCAAGAGAGGTAAAATAGCTATTGCAAGTACAATAATTCCCATACCCCCAATCCAATGCGTTGTACTTCTCCAAAAAAGAACACCTTTCGGAATGCTCTCAATATCGTTTAATATACTTGCTCCCGTGGTTGTGTAACCACTCATTGTTTCAAAAAAAGCGTTGGTAAAACTTGGGATTGCCCCAGTAAAAATATATGGAAGTGTACCAACTAATGACATGAATATCCAACCAAAAGTTACAATTACATATCCCTCTCTTTTGCTGATCTCCTTTCTATGTTCTTTAGTTAATAACATAACTAACCCACCTGCTGATGACCCAACAATTCCTGCAAACAGCATTTCGAGCGCCACGCCATCTTTGTACAAATAACTAACTAGTGCAGAAATTAAGATGAAAGCGCCGTTCACAGTTAACAGCAATCCCATTAAATGAAATATGATTTTATAATTAAGTTTCCTAAAAGAACTCATTAAATGAAAAGTTTTTCAACCTTACTAATAGATTGAGGAAGGCAACATACTACAACCCTATCTCCTGCTTCTATCTTAAAATCTCCTAATGCAATAAGGCCAATATCATTCCTAATTACCCCTCCAATGATTGCAGAACTAGGAAAATCAATATCTCTAATAAGTTTATTACAAACTTTAGAAGACAATGAAACAATGAACTCAAGTAATTCGGCATTCATATTGTTCAGTTTCGTCATGGCGACAACTTCGCCTTTTCGCACGTATCTAAATATATTATTAGCCGCTAGAAGCTTTTTATTGATTAAAGTGTCAATTCCTATGGAGTGAGATAATTGAAAGTAATCCATGTTTTCAACCAGAGCAATTGTTTTTAGTACTCCTTTAGACTTAGCAACAAGACAGGACATTATATTGGTCTCGCTATTTCCAGTTACAGATATAAAAGCGTCCATCTCATTGAGCGACTCTTCAATAAGCATTTCTACATCTCGACCATCACCATTAATAACCAAGCAATTTGGTATCTGATCCGCAATTTCAAAGGCCTTCTCTTTATCCTTTTCAATTAGTTTTACCTTGAACCTTGATTTACATAAATCTTTAGCTGTTTTATGTCCAATCTTACTTCCGCCAAGGATCATTACGTTTTTTATCGCCTTATGAATTTTACCTGTTAACTTGTAGATCTCATCAACTCCGTGAGGTGTCGTAATAAAATACACCTGATCTCCATCCTTAAACTGAGTATCCCCTCTTGGAATCACGGTATACTGAGTGCCAAAGCGCTGTATAGCAACAGGCACACACTCTAAATTTGGAAAAGCTTTACCAAGATCACTTACAGTTTTACCAACAAATGACGCAGTTCTGGATAAAACTAGCCCGATCATTGTGAGCGCGCCACCTTCAAATTGATAGGTATCGTTAAACGCACTTTTAGTTAGCAACAATTCTATCTCAGAAGCGGCCAATGACTCTGGAGAAATTAATTCATCAATACCAATTTTTGTAAACCCTACCTCATCCTTTTTTTCGATAAACTCGGTATTAGAAATTCGAGCAATTGTCCTTTTGGCACCTAATTGCTTAGCGAGCACGCAAACAGTAATATTGGTTGTTTCACTAGAAGTTACAGCCACAACTAGATCTGTTCCTTGAATTTTAGAATCTCTTAATATAGAAATTGAGGTTGCGTCGCCACGAACCACACGAATATCTAAATGCGAGTTGGCATAAGCAAGAGAATCTCTGTTTGTATCTATTAGGGTGATATCTTGAGATTCAAAAGAAAGGAGTTTCGCGAGATGAAACCCTACCTCCCCCGCACCGGCAATAATTATTTTCATATTACTTATTACGAAAAAATATATGCAAAGCTATTGAAATTAAACAACATGGTCGCTAAATCTTACAATTATCTAATTTCCAGAATAGACTAAATCAAAAATAAAAAATATGTAGATTTGCAGCCTTATTATGAAAAAAAAAGTGACCCCATATAAAAACTCCGCTCTCAATAAAAAAGAACAAGTGGAGCAAATGTTCGACACCATTTCGAGCAATTACGACGATCTTAACCGCATTATCTCGCTCGGAACCGATACCAAATGGCGTAAAAAAGTTGTCAAAATGGTGGCTGACGCAAAACCAGAAAGCATATTAGACATTGCCACCGGAACAGGAGACTTGGCTATAAAATTTGCATCCGCTACCCAAGCCAAAAAAATAATTGGCTTAGACATCTCGGAAGGAATGCTTCGTATGGCAAAACAAAAAGTCTCTGGAAAAGAAATCTCAGAAAAACTAGTATTTGTCCAAGGAGATTCTGAATGCCTAGATTTTGAAGATAATTTGTTCGATGTGGTCACGGTTTCTTTTGGAATACGCAACTTTGAAAATCTAGATAAAGGACTTTCTGAAATCTATAGAGTGTTGAAAAAAAATGGGCTTTTCGTAATCTTAGAAACTTCTGTACCTACCAAATCACCATTTAAACAAGGGTATCATTTTTACTCGGGTCGCATCCTACCGTTAATAGGTAAACTTTTCTCTAAAGATAAGGTCGCCTATTCCTATTTAAGTGAAAGTGCTTCGCTTTTCCCTTTTGGAGATGAGCTCAACAATATTTTAAGAAAAAATGGGTTTATAGAAGTGGAAAATAAACCCCAGACATTTGGAGTTGCAACGATTTATACCGCAACCAAGTAAAAATGAAAAAATTATTCTTCATATTAATAATCTCAGTTGTTTCTCAAAGTGCAAACGCGCAACTATTTAACAAAGAAAGGTTGTCAAATCTGGCAACGTTTGACAATAGGCTTCTTAGTTGGGGGTACTACCTTGGTTTTAATAATTATGATTATAATTTTGATTATGTAGAAGAGAATGGGAATACTCAAACCGACATCGGCGTTGAAGGAGAATCAGGCTTTAACGTAGGGCTTGTTGGAGATTTGCGTATTAACAAATATATCAATGTGCGCTTGGAACCTGGTTTGTATTTTACACAACGAAATCTTACTTTCCCTGGCTTTGAAGAAGAGAAAGATTTTTTACGAGATGTAAAGGCAACCTATATTCATGTGCCACTTCTAGTTAAAATCTCTACAAAACGTCTAAACAATTTCAAACCTTTTGTTCTAGCTGGAATTTCTACGTCTTTAAATCTATCGAGTAACGAAAACAATCCAGATGATAATTTTCAAGGACAATTTCGAAGCACAAGCAACACCAACTATTATGAACTTGGCTTTGGGATTGATTTTTATCTATTTTATTTTAAATTTACGCCTTCAATAAGAGGCTTATTTGCTACGAGTAACGAGCTTGTGCAAGACAATAGTGCCCGGAGTCCATGGACAGGGAACATTTCTAAAATGGCCACCAGAGCATGGGTCATTAACTTTACATTTCAATAGATTCGTTAAAATAAAAGAAGGCTGCTGCGTGGGAAAATCTAACGATTAAACTCGCTCAATAATATTGCTGTAGCTGTTGCTACATTTAAACTCTCTGTTTTTTGTGAGGTACCAAACTGAGGAATCGTTATCTTCTGCGAAACATGGGTCATTATTTGATCTGATATTCCATTGCCTTCATTCCCTAAAACTAAAATTGCTTTTTTTGGTAATTCTGCAGTATATACATTTTCACCGTTTAAAACACCTCCGTAGATGGGTACTGATGCATTCATTAAATATTCTGAAAGATCGCAGTATGTAATATTCACTCTCGCTATAGAGCCCATTGTCGCCTGAACCACCTTCGAATTGTAACAATCAACAGTGTCCATTGAACATACTAACTGCACAACTCCAAACCAATCACTCAACCTAATTATTGTTCCTAGATTTCCCGGATCTCGTATCGCGTCCATCACCAAAATTAATCCTTCTGAAGAATCTATGTGTTTCTCTGGAATTTTAAAAATTGCAACGGCAGTATTCGCTGTTTTAAGGGCGCTTATTTTGGTAAGCTCACCCGCCGTTATGTGAACATATGTTTCTGGAGGGGTGTCAGAAATCAAAGTGGAAAAATGAGAATGTAGCTCTAATCCTGCATCGATTAATTCTGAAATTACTTTCGGACCTTCAGCAACAAACAAACCCTCCTTATCACGAAATTTTTTTTTATGTAAACTCGTAATCAATTTTATTTGACTTTTGCTAACCAAAATATAGTATTTTTGAAATGAGGTACAATTATTGGATTACTACGCTATGCTTATTACTGAATTTCATCTAACATATTGTAATAGATGAATTTTTATAAAATAAATCGCTTGACCCGAACTATCACAAAAATATCATTATTTTTAGGATTAATCATCCTATTCCAATCATGTGATGCCGTAAAGAGGGTTGGTGAAAATGAATTTTTACTTACTGGAAACACAATTATCGTAGATGGAGAAGAAATTTCGGATGAAGGCGTAAACAGCCAATTACTCCAAAAACCCAATACTACAATCCCGTTAATTAAGGTGCCATTAGGTCTTTATATTTACAATCTTGCAGACCCAGAACCCGATTCAACATTTAGCACTTGGCTTCACAGAAAACCAAAACGAGAAGCCCATTTAGTTCGCTTCTATTCAAAAAAACAGGTTGATAAAATGGGTTACAGCTATCGAGGCATTAACAAATGGCTGGAGAAATCTGGAAAAGAACCTGTAATAATCGAGGATAGCAAAGCGCTGAAGTCTCTGGAACGAATAAAGGAGTGGTACAAGAAGAGAGGCTGGTTTAACACCATAGGAGATTATTATACAACCGTAGATTCAACAAAAAAGAAGAGAGCAGGGCTCACCTACAATATGGTGCGATTTAAACCCTATTATATCGATTCTATTCAGGAAAAAATTAGCAAAAATGGTGCTATAGATTCATTATTTCAAGCAACTAAAAACAATAGCTTTATCGTTCCAGGCAAACAATATGCTGCCCAAGATTTCAACAATGAAAGAAATCGATTGACAATTCTTTTTCGAAATTCTGGCTTATATACATTTGATCAGGACTATGTGTCATTTAAAGCAGACACCGTAAACACGGGGCATAAAGCTAACATTACCTATATTTTAACCGATAAAAAAACCACCATTGGAGACAAAACAATTGAGGAACCATTTGAAGTACATAAAGTAAATGAAGTACGCATCGTTACCGATTATTCTTTTGCAAATAAAGACAGGAAATGGTCTGATTCTGCTACGTACAAAGGGTACAAAATATTTAGTTATGACAAGCTAAAGTTAAAACCCAAAGCGATTACAGATGCGATCGCAATTACCCCTTCCGCTATCTATAGAGACATTGATAAAACACTTACCTACAGCCAAATTAGTGATCTTCGCATTTTTAAATATCCAAACATAAGCTATCAGAAAGACACCAGCGATTCGACAGCTAATGGGCTTATATCAACAATACGCCTTAGTCCTAGAAAAAATGCAACCTTAGGAATTAATTTTGACACCTACACTTCAATTGTACAGCAAATTGGGATTGGTTTTAGCACTTCCCTTATTCTTAGGAATGTTTTTAGAAGAGCAGAAATACTTGAAATTTCTGGAGGAGGAAGTATTGGTTCTTCCAAAGATGCAGACGATGACGAACCCTTTTTCAATATTTCCGACGTTGGAGCCGATATAAAATTATCATTCCCGAGAATTGTATTTCCATTAAAGACAAAAAGATGGATTCCAAAGTATATGTCGCCTTCAACAAATGCTAGCGTCGGAATTAACACACAGAACAACATCGGTTTAGACAGGCAAAATTTCAATGGCGTGTATAACTTTCAATGGAAGCCCACTACCTTTAGAACAAACAGGTTCGATTTATTGAATATCCAATATGTCAATAATTTAAACCCTGAAAACTATTATAATGTATACAAAAGTTCCTACGACCGTCTTAATGAGATTGCTATAAGTGGAGGCTATCAATTCAACGACCCTAGTACACAAAAACTTCAAATTCCTGATGAAACCAATGTCTTTATTGAATCTGTGAACTCAGGAGATAACAATTTAAACCTGACGCCAGATGAGGTAACGGATGTGAATAGTATTAACGAACGTGAAAAGCGTCTCACAGAAAATAATTTAATACCAGCCACTACTTTTACTTGGATAAAAGATACCCGCGAGGGTATTTTTGACAAAAGTTTCTCAAGATTTCGTTTTAAGATAGAAAGTGCCGGGAGTATGTTATCTGCAATTGCAAATCTTTCGAATATAAAAAGCAACAGTGACGACAATTATGAGATTTTAAATGTCGTTTTCTCTCAATATGCCAAATTCGAGTTAGGGTATGTTAAACACTGGGAGCTTAAAGATGGCAATGTATTGGCTGCCAGGGTTTTTGGAGGAATAGCAATTCCCTTTGGAAACAG
>TARA_B110000211_G_scaffold234829_1_pt1 | contig 10796 bp, 12 predicted proteins | sample TARA_B110000211 | Tara Oceans TARA_B110000211 (sample SAMEA4397516) | marine metagenome | biome: Polar Biome; feature: [DCM] deep chlorophyll maximum layer (ENVO:01000326); material: water (ENVO:00002006), including particulate matter (ENVO:01000060) such as... | depth 30 m
TTTATGTTGGAATTTCTCCAGTAAACCTAGGTCATTACAGCAATGACTTACATAGATAACATTTAGATAATATCTATTAAATAATTAATCTAAGATGATGAGCTCACGGTTTACACTGCAAAATCGCTCTCCACCGTTCTCTGTTACTACAAAAGGTTCCGAGATGGCTGCACCAAATTCTTTAAGCCACATACCAGACTGGAAATGAAAACACATTCCCGCTTCTAAAACGGTATTATCACCTCTTCGTAAACTTGCTGTCCTTTCACCCCAATCTGGAGGGTAATTAAGTCCTATAGAATAACCTACACGGCTTTCCTTTTGATAACCATTACGTTTAAGAACATTCTGCCAAATTTCTTCAACCTCACCGCAGGTCATCCCTGGCCTTGCTGCTGCAAGAGCAGTATCTCCTCCCTCGACGATAACCTCCGCCAGTCGAATGATCTCTTCAGGTGGTTTTCCAAGATGGGCTGTTCGAGTCAGAGGAGTATGGTAGTGTCTTCGTGCAGAGCCTAGCTCCATTACAATCAACCCGTTATCAGGAATTGGGTCATCGGTCCATGTCAAGTGAGGAGTGCTAGTCCCCTCTCCAACCTGAATTAATGGGCATAAACTGGTATAGTCACCAAACTTACCATCTAATCCGGTAATTTGTGAGTGATATACATCAGCAATGATTTCGTATTGCTTAGTACCAGGTTTGAGATTAGCAATCGCTTGATTCATAGTTCTAGTGACATTTCGACCAGCTTCACGCATGTATACAAGTTCCGCATCAGATTTCACAAGTCTTGCCCAATTTACAAGCTCAGCATTATCAGAAATATGTGCATTAGGAAGGCCATTAATTAGATGTTGGTGTGCCCGAGCTGTATAGTAATGTGCATCTAGCTCAACACCAATCCGCTCAGAACCCCAACCACGGGTGATTATAAGATCACATAACTCATCAAAGGGGTGTTGACTTTGATGGTGAACCAATGGTTCAGAAAAACCAATAATATTTTCAGGACTTATATCAGTTGTAATGGCCGCCGACTTAGCATCCTGAGAACGCCCGAACCATATTGGCGTTGCTTCATTCAAATGCAGGAGTACAGCCTGAGGAGTATAAAATGACCAGCCATCGAAACCTGTAAGCCAATTCATATTGGCTGGGTCTTGACAGATAAGAAGGTCAAAACCGGCTTTCTCCATACGTAGTTTTACGTTTCTGACACGTTGATCGTATTCGGACTTTTGAAACGGCTTATTGTAATTCATAACATTATCTACATTTATTTCGTGTTGTAGGTCTAGGCAGAATAAATACCATAGATATCAAATCTACAAACACATTAACTGCCCATAACCGGAAATTTTTCCCTTAAAACCTGCTAGACGTAATGACTGCCAAAACATTGCTTGAACAGCAGTAATAACAGGCTTACCAAGTTTCTGTTCAATTTTATCAATCACCTCAACGGCTCTGATAGCTGTGCATGAAATAAATACAGCATCGGCGTCATTCCTGTCAGCTTCAAGAGCCGCATTAAAGATACTTTGTGGAGTCACCAACGCCATGATTTCATTCTCCACTATTTTAAAACTGCTAAACGCGGAGATCGATTTACCATGATCTTCCAAATACCTTGCAATACCAGCATTAACATCATCTACGTAGGGGGTTAACACTGCAATTCGTTCTGCTCCGAAAAGATCAAGAGCTGCCAAAGATGATGTAATCGGTGTCACAACCGCAATACCAGGGCGGGCGGCTTGTATGAGAGAGCATATTTTATCAAAACCCATTAAGGCCGTTCCAGAAGTACAACTATATGCCACTACGTCTAAACGCCCCTCAGGAACAATAAGAGAGGTCGCTTCAGTAATGAGCGGCTCCATCTGACGAAGAGATTCAGCTGTGCATTCTGGTGTATTACGTATCCTACTTGTAAAAACAACGACATCATCACTGGGGCGCATATTCATAAAATCGCGTTCGGTAACATAATCATTAGATAGAGCGACTAGACCGATTCTGTATTGCCCCAGTCCCTGGTCAAGTTCGGCGCTTTTACTCAAGAGTTCAAAGTTTTTAGTGTCGTTCATTTATAAAACTCCAGAGTAAGGAATCATCTCGGTAGTAAGTCATCTTTTTTCCTTTTAAATAGGTTAGTTAATTGTATTTCAACTTGAGCTAAAGTCCAAATTTCGTTTGATGTGTGAGGGAGAGTGTATATATCTATCTACGAGGTCGAGAGGGACTCCCCCTACTCTCCTAGTTAATCTTCACCTATTTTATTAACCCGCGATAGCACATCCTTCAAGCGTGTTTTATGAATAGAAGCCAATAGGCGAATGTCATTAAGCTCGAGAACCTGTCTGCTCATTTTTACTTCTTCCATTAGTTTAAAAGCTTCTTCCTTGAAGTCCAGATCCTCTAGAAGTAGAAACCAGAACCGAGCAGATTGAAAAAACAAATTGTCGTTGATTTTTCTTATGGTTTCATTCCCAGGGAGACTGTGCAAAAAACTGTTATAACTAATGTTGACGATTGCGAATTGGCGCTTACTCGGGTTTTCAAGAAGGGTAAAGCACTCTCTCTCAATTTGCCGAATATTTTCTAGGTGCTCATCTGTTACCAAGATGGGATGGAGATCACCTATTGCATCTGCCAGGCGAATTCGGATAAGGTATATTTCGCGCACCTTATCAAGATTGATAGTGGTTACGACAGTTCCACGTCCATGTTTACTGTCGATGAGTCCGTCATGCTCCAATCTTTGCATTACATCACGCATGGGCGTGCGGCTTATTGAAAACTCCAATGCAAGTTCACGTTCGTTCAAGCGATCGCCCGGAGGGTAATCCAGTAAGCAAATTCTCTGCCGGATCTCACGGTAGATTTCACTCTTAGTCAATCGGGCTGATTCCGCATTTCTGTCAGTCAAAAGACTACTCCTTTTCGCATATTATTTCACAAAACCTATTGCAATCAATGTTACCACCTGAAATCACAATTGCAATTGATTTACCGGCAAATTCCATTCTATTGTAAAGAGCAGCTGCAAAAGCAACAGCACCACCAGGCTCAGTCACAATTTTAAATTCTTCAAACAATAGTAACATCGCACGCTTTACTTCTAATTCTGTTACGGCATACCCACCAGACAGTAAAGATTTGTTCACCACGAATGTAAGTATACCGGGCATTTGGGTAACGATAGAATCACAAATTGAAGTGGGACCCGGTTCGTTCTCGACCCGCTCACCGCATTCTAGTGAGCGTTTTGTGTCGTCAAAGTTTTTGGGTTCAGCTGAAAAAATTTTTGTAACTGGTGAAAGCTTAGAAAATGCGGTCGAAATACCCGCGATTAGGCCGCCTCCGCCAGCTGGGCAAATAAGATAGTCGGCTACTACTTCCATCTCGTCCAACTGGTGGGCGAATTCCAACCCGACAGTGCCTTGACCTGCCATGATTTCATGATCATCATAGGGGGGCACCAATATTGCTCCGCTTTCTTCCATTGTCATTCTGGCAAGTTCTTCACGGCTTTCGGTATAACGGTCATAGAGTATCACCTCAGCCCCATACTCTCTTGTATTTCTTTGTTTTATTAAAGGTGCATCTATAGGCATTATGACTGTCGCACGAACGCCCAAGGCCTTTGCAGCTGCTGCCACACCCTGCGCGTGATTTCCAGACGAAAAGGCAACAACTCCAGCAGCTCGCTCAGCATCAGTCAAAGATGCAATCTTATTATAGGCACCACGTAGCTTAAAAGAACCGGTCTTTTGCAGGCATTCAGGCTTAAGAATAACACGCGCTTGCATCATCTCGTTGACACGTTGGGATTCCAGCAAAGAGGTCGTTGCAACAACCTCATCCAGACGACCAGCAGCAGTTTTTATCATATCAAAAGAAAATACCATTAGGTTCCCACTTTTAGTGTAGCTGCCATGTTGCGCAGCAAAGCAATGACACTCTGTGGAGTAATTCTTCCGGTTGAGGGATTTTCATCAGATGGACGGTTCTGAATTGACATAGTGAAATCGGAACTATCTGAAACGACGCGAACCGTGTGCATATTGCGCTTTAATGTTGGATCAGCCCATATCTCCATTTGCGTCCGGTCTGCTCCCAAACCAGCAAGACTGATTGCCGCTGCCACGTTCACATTTGCTGGAAACTCTTTCGCAATGCTCGAAACAGTCCCTGACATGATGAGTTTTGGCTTATCTATAGAAGCTGAATCAATCCCTTTTTTTAAAAAATAGGGGGAATTCATCAATCCAGCAACAGGCTTTCGGGTTTCAATCATAACGGATTGCAACTCTCCAACCGCGACTGCCTTAAGGGCATCAAGGCCCAACATTGCCCCGGACGGTACAATGATCTGGCCGCCATATTCTTCAGCTAAATCGATTAGGTCATCATATTTCAAAAGCTGACTGGCAGAAAGGGCGACGAGGATTTTTCCAGCCTTTAAGACTGGAATGGCTAGTTTTTTGAATAAGCTTGGAGGCAGACATTCAATAACGAGGTCACAGTTTTGGGAAAGTTCAGCAAACTCATAGTGCGGTATGGGTAATGATAACATCTCATTGAATTCCGCTGCTCGTTCTTTGGAACGAGCCGAAAAGCCTACTAGCTGAAACCCAGGAATCTTCTGACGATCTAAAGAAAGAGCCACATTCAGCCCAATTGCACCTATCCCCGCGATTCCTATTTTCATTTGATTACCATAAATGTTATTAAACTGCTGATTTAACAGCGCTTAAGAACTGCTGCGTCCTTTCACGCTGTGGATTGCCGAATAAATCAGAAGGTATGCCCTGCTCTTCGATTTTGCCATCGAAAAAAAAGCAGACCCGATCGGAAATATCCTTGGCAAATCCCATCTGGTGGGTGACCATCATCATAGTCAGATTGTATTCGGCTACGAGTTTCTTAATCACATTAGTCACCTCACCAATTACTTCAGGATCTAATGCCGAGGTCACCTCGTCGAACAACATAACCTTAGGCCGCATTGCCAAAGCACGTGCAATTGCAACACGCTGCTGCTGACCACCAGATAAGCGTGAGGGATGCTGATCTTTCTTATCGATTACTCCGACTAGTTCTAGTAATTCTTCAGAACGCTCCTTCGCATCATTTTTGGACATGCCAAGAACCTGTACAAGCCCCTCCATACAGTTCTGCAAGGCTGTCATATGTGGGAACAGATTAAAGTGCTGGAAGCACATACCAATCTGTGTGCGAGCATTAAGGAGATACTTATCAGTTGCAGGTACCAGTAAGCCATTCCTCTCCATATGAGTTATCGGCTTGCCGTCCACATAAATCACGCCCTTGTCAATCTTTTCTAGCATCAGCATGCGCAGAACAGTCGTTTTCCCTGATCCCGATGGGCCTATGATTGAAACCATTTCACCTTTGCCAATATTCAGGTTTAGATTTTCCAGAACTGTTAAAGGGCCATAGCCTTTGGAAACGTTCATAAAGGAAACCATTGGGATATTAGGCCCTTTTAGTTCAAGAGGGTATTGTGACAAGTCTTCCATTATTTCATTCCCAATTTTTTATGGAGCCAGCCCTCAAATACACGGATGAATCCGGCAGCTGGTATTGATATTAAAAGAAAGATTACTCCAACCATTGTCAATGGCTCAAGGAATCGATAGTTTTCAGAGCCAATTGCATTTGCGGTATGCATTAGTTCAGCAACGCCGATGACAGAAAGCATTGGGGTATCTTTGAAAATACCAACTAAATAGTTTCCCATGCCGGCCAATGCAGAAGGAAGTGCCTGGGGAATAATGATCCGGAAATAAGTATCGCTCTTTTTCATGCCGATCGCGGAACAAGCTTCCCACTGACCCTTTGGAACACTATCCAGAGCACCACGATAAACTTCAGATAGATAGGCTGAATAGTGCAGTCCAATAGCGATCATTCCAGAAGTCCACGGCGACATCTTAATACCAAATTGTGGCCCCACGTAAAAGAGAAAGAAGATTTGTAAAACCAACGGTGTCGAACGGATAAACTCAACAAACTCGCGGACCACCATATTTATGATATTGTATGATGTTCGCTGCGCAAGAGCCAGTATTAAACCTAGGATAAGCGCAATCATATAGCCCACCCCTGCTGCAATAAGGGTATTGACTGTCGCCGACAGAAGGCGCGGCAGAACTTCCCAAAAAAATTCCCATTTCCAATCAAACATGGCTCAATCCCTTCCCATCTTTCGCATGGTGATGAGCTCCAGCCAGCGCATGATTGGCGTAATGATAAGCCGGGCAATAATGTAATAGATTATAAGCGCCGTTCCAAATGCCTGCGCAGACATATAGGTAATACTGTTCACGACCCTTGCTTCAAACATCAAATCGGTAACTGAAATCAGCGATACTAGAGCGGTTGCCTTGAACAGTTCGATCATCAGATTACCCCATGCGGGTAAAATATTAGCTAGCGCCTGCGGCAGGATAATACGCCACATGCGTTTGATCGGTGAAAGTGAAAGTGAATAAGCAGCCTCCCATTGCTCCTTGGGAACAGATTGAATCGCACCACGAACAAGTTCCGCGCCATATGCCCCCAAACACAAGCTGAGGGTGATAACTCCTGCGGCGAATTTCTCCAATGTTACCCCTAAGAGTGGAAGAACAAAGAAGATCCAATAGAGTTGGACCAGCAATGATGTCCCACGGAATAATTCAATGTAGGTAACAGACACACCTTTGATAAAAAGGTTATTAGAGAGCTTCATAAACCCCGCAACTAGGGCAAGGGTAATTGTCAAAAATACCGCTAAAATGAACTGTAGGATTGTAACCAGTGTGCCATCCACAAGCCTTGGGCCATACTCAGATAAGAATTGCCAATAAGACATCAGTTTTTCTTCCTAAAATTTCAATTATATAACTTTGCAGGCAACGCCACAAAGAAGTTAGAAAGCAGAGTGGCCCCATAGAAGGGGCCACCAATAAAACGGTTTAACGGTTAGCGCAGATCCAAGAAGTCTTCACATCGCCAGGGAGCTGTGAAGAAGTGTACTCATATTCACCAACTGCAGCTAACATTTCATCACTGCCTAGGTACTCAGCCTGGGCGTCGTTAAAGGCACCTAGAAAATCTTTATCATCTGGACTAAATGCAATACCTACCCAGTTCTTAGTCCAAAGAGGCATTAAAGAAGGGTCAGTAACTTCGATTTCACCATCAGTTGTTGCTGAAAGGTTTCTACCCGTAAAGAAGGTAACTGCTCCAGCATCCGCTCTGCCTGATCTGACGGCAGCAAGTATTTCAGTTGGACCAGGTAGTGCCATGATGTTCTCATCTGGTACACCTTCTTTTTTCGCTGATTCGATAGAAACATAACCAGCTCCAGTTGCCATAACACTTCCTGAGTCACGAATAGTAGCAAAATCTACTAGGCCCTTAGGATTTCCTTTTGGAACAATAAAAGCATCACCAAACGAACCCAATGGTTCTGCAAAATCAACGTTTGCACATCGGCTACTCAGAATGTACATCCCACCTGTAATGATGTCAAAGCGTTTTGCCTTGAGGCCTGGAATTAGTCCACCCCAATCCGTTACAACAGGTTCAATATTATCGTAACCCATGGCCTTCAGAACTCCAAGAGCATGAACATTGGCGAATCCAATTGGTTTATTTCCTTCACCAGGGTATGCCCACGGAATCTCGTTGGCAAAGCCAATACGAATCGTTTTGCCTGACTCAATGCGATCCATCAATGGGCCGTTCGCAGCTGAAACACTCGCAGCAAAAATTGCAGTCACCATTGCAATTACAGTTTTAAACTTTAATGATATTTTCATTTTATTCTCCTTAGTAGTATATTTTAATTGGTATACCATTTATACATATAAAAAATTTAAATGTCAAGTAATTTTTTTTAATTAAATCTTAAATAGCATTGTCATTAAGCAATTTATATTAATATTGTAGATTTAAAATATAAATAATTATATTGACGCTGAGAAAAATTTATTGTATAAGGTATACCTATGTATACATATATCATCAAATCATGGAGAGTCAAATGAGTAATACAATTCCATTTCCACAAGAAGAACTAGAACGCCGATTGTCAAAAGTATCAGCCATTCTTGATGCTAATAATCTTGATGGAATTATAATTTCAGTTCCGGAAAACATCTATTACCTTACGGGTTTGGATCACTGGGGGTTTTTTGCCGCCCATGTTCTCATTATGAGCCGTGATGGTGAAATGGGCCTTGCTTGTCGCGCGATGGAAAAAATTACCTTTGATAATCAGGTACAAAACGCCAAATTCTACGGTCATGCAGATCATGAGGAATTATCTGACTACGTTCATCAGGCTATGAAGGATCTGGGCCTTTCAGGTGGGCGCATAGGGATTGAAAAACGTAGTCTATTTCTAACCCCACGCCATGCAGAACGTATTCAGGACGGTATAGCAGGTGAATGGATTGATGCTTCTGGGTTGATCGATAAACTTCGCCAGATCAAATCACCGCTTGAAATGGATTACACGCGCAAAGCGGCCAAAGCGGCAGATCGAGGCACGATTGCCTGTATTGAAAAAATCCGCGACGGTGCAACTGATTACGAAATTGCAGCTGAGTATATGCGAGTTTCAACCCTAGAGGGTAGTGAGCCAACGGGCTTTGGACCTTTCATCCGCCCAACTACACGCTTGGGTGAAGAGCATACCACCTGGCGTGGTGAAACTTTCCGAAATGGCGATGCAGTTTTTCTGGAAAATGCAGGATCATATCGTAAATATAATGCTCCAATGGGTCGGCTTGTTTATGTTGGAAGTGCTCCTGATGGCGTGGAAAAATCTGTTGAGATAGCGATTCGGGGTATGAAAGCGATTTGTGGCGCCCTCAAACCTGGTGGTAAGGCTGGTGATGCTTACAGGGCATGGCGTGAAGTTGCGGCTAGTTCAGGATTGCATGATTATCATCGCCACCATTGTGGATACATGGTTGGGATTGGTTTTCCGCCAAGTTGGACTGGAGGATCGATGGTCACCAGCCTCTTTCCTAATTCTCAACAAATACTAGAAGTTGGCATGGTCTTCCACGCGCACTCATGGTTTACCAATACTGATCTAGTTGATTATTTCATCTCTAACACCGTGCTGATAACTGAAAACGGTGGTGAAGTTCTAACTGCATCAACTCCTGAAAACCTTATCATAAAGTGATTTACTGTTATGTTATTTAAAAAAAACTACCAATACCCAATGATTAGTGGCATTTGAAAAAGATGGAGAAGAAACACCATGACTGATTCAACTAAAAAATCATTGCTATTCATTTCCATGTTAGGTGAGAATCAACATTTCAACCCGGATGAATTTGTAAGTCTTTGTTCATCTGGCCAAGAAAAGGACTGGATTCTAGACTGGTTTAGTTTAATGGCAAATAAAATGGGTTTTTCACTATTAAGTGTTGATATTTGTCGCGGAGATTCACTTCCTAAAGTTGATGATATCGATTGTGTCATCCTAGGAGGGACAATGCATGTTGTTACAGAAGACCGTCCTTGGCTGCATGCGTTGTATGCTTGGTTACGTCAATATCGTAATGCCAAAAAACCATTACTCGGAATTTGTGGTGGGCATCAACTTGTATCGACACAGCTTGAGAATGGTAAACTCGAAGGTCGCACCTCTGGTACACTTGCCGGAACCTATGAGATTGAGCTCACAGAGATGGGGTGTCAACATCCATTATTCAATGGCCTTTCAAAGAATCCACGTTTTCACTTTGCTAATTATTTGCATGTAGTGCCCTCAAAGACACAAAAGACAAATGCGCTAGCGCGTATTGGTGAAAGTAGCGCCATATGCATCGATCATGGCTTTCACTGGTATACAACACAGTTCCACCCAGAATCTCGTAAGGAAGTCTGGTCCTTCATGTATGAAAAAACTGAGCCAGAACATGTTAAAAACTATTCAGAAGACCATGATGGTATGGTTTTGATTCAGAACTTCATGAAAATTTCATCTCAAGAAAGTGAGTTAAAAAACTTTTGATCTTTACACCTCTTGAAATTACTATTATTGCCTTGATATTTACATGGATTGGTTTTGTGAGAACAGGCCTAGGCTTTGGTGGCTCAGTAATAGGACTCCCAATTTTAATGCTAGTTGGTGGGTCTCCAATAGACTGGCTGCCAATAATAGGCATACATCTTATATTCTTCTCAAGCATAACACTTACTAATGCATTAAAACAGGTTGACTGGAGTTATTTTAAGAAATCGATACCTTGGATTCTCCCAGCAAAAATTTTAGGAGTAATTGGACTTTTAAGCTTACCATCCTCTGTGATGATAATAATCGTATACTCTATAACGGGTTTTTATGCAATTAGTTGGATTTTAAATATGCAGATTACACCACAAAAGAGTTGGGTTAATCGTTTGTTATTAATTTTAGGTGGATACATCTCAGGAACCTCTATGAATGGGGGCGCACTTCTTGTAGCCGTTTATACGCAAAATATAGAGGCAAAAAAACTAAGAAATACTTTGTTTGTTCTTTGGTTTCTATTGGTATCAATAAAAATGTCAGCTTTTGTTGTTGCTGAAGTTTATATAGATTGGCAGTTTTCTTTATTGCTTCTTCCTTTAGTAGGACTGGGTCACTATATGGGACTTAAGACACATGATAAGATTGTTGTTAATGATGCAAAATTTAAGCGCTGGATGGGCAGTGGGCTGCTTCTAGTTTGTATTGTTGGAGTTTTAAAAATATTTACTCTATAAATTA
>TARA_B110000211_G_scaffold142965_1_pt1 | contig 10769 bp, 11 predicted proteins | sample TARA_B110000211 | Tara Oceans TARA_B110000211 (sample SAMEA4397516) | marine metagenome | biome: Polar Biome; feature: [DCM] deep chlorophyll maximum layer (ENVO:01000326); material: water (ENVO:00002006), including particulate matter (ENVO:01000060) such as... | depth 30 m
ATTTTTCTTCACCACCACCGCTATTTGAAGAGCTTGCATCAGACTCAGACTCAGAATCATCTTCGCTTTTGCTTTCCATCTCTTCCATGGCATTTTTTAGAGCATCGTCATCATTGGTTAAAATCCTATAAACTTGTTCTGCGGATTTCCCATGATAAATACGATCTAACAAACCATCTTTTGGTAGTTCCATTGATAGGTCATAAGAAATCCATGCATTGATAACATAGTCAGTTGCTATGTTCCAAATCATATGATTTCTTTTAGCCAATCTTAATGGATGCTCCCATATAACATGGCTAGCTTCATGCACCAGTACCGCTTGGATTTCTTCATCAGTTAAAGTCTTAACAAATTCATCATTCCAATAGATATTGACACCATCAGTAGCCATAGTTTCACATCGATCACTAGCTTCAATCAATTCAAGGTTTAGCAACATAGTTGCCATTCCAACATTACCTTTCATCAACTTAGCTCGTGCTTTTATAATTCTATCTTCACTATTCATAATACCTCCAAGTATTTTTTTATTCCTGTTTCATAGTTTCCTAATCCTCAGTTGCGATACACATCGCAATACAGAAAAAACCGCATAGGGAAAAAATATTTACCAGTTATATATCTTTTCCCTACTTGGTCATGGTTTACTTGCCAAATACATTGTCAAGAAAATCACCTTTTAGATCATCAATAGATTCTTCTAAATCTTTTGCGATCTGCTTTCGCTTGCTTTCGCCAAAGTCAGTTTCATCTCTAAGAGCATCAACATCATTGATAGAAGCAAATACACTCACCAGTTTTTGATGAGCATCAGCAATAGCTTTATCATCACCTAAGATATCAGCATTGATACTAGGTAAAGTATCTAAGAAGTTTCTCAATTTATCAAAACTTGAATTCTTAAAAAACCCTCCCTTCTGCTTGCTCTTAGGGTCATAGCTCTTCAACTTATCAGCTAAATGCCCTACAGATTCAAGCAACGCTTCAACAGTAGTCCTAGCTATAGTTTCAACATTCTTATTAGCTCGTTTCAAGGCATCCTTCTCAATCTTCTTACGAAGTGATGCAGATACATTCAGCCTGATATCGTTACTGTTAAATCGTGGGACAGTGCCTAATTCAAAATCAAATCTAAATTTGGTAGCCACTTCTTCAACAGTTGGATAATCGCTAATATTAAATGCTTTACCTAACTTAATTCTATTAGCTTCGATAATATTGTCGTAGTTATCAATAAAAGATTTTACTTCCTTCTCGAATTCTACTTTAGCTGTATTAACTCTATCCATGAGCGTATCAAGTTCGCGGTTAGGGCAAAGTCTCCAACCACTAAGAACCTTCCCATCCCAATCACTTGTATTATCATCCCAAGGGACTGTTAAAGGGTAGTACACATTATTTCTGAATTGATTAATAATTCTTCTGAAATACTTATTGGTATCTTTACCAAATATATACTTCGCAACGTGCAATGATTCTCTTAACGCTTCTTGTTCTATTGCTAGACCATCTTTTAGATACTTGTCTGATTTAACGCCACTAGGATGTTTCGTATTTAAACGAACCAAAGTAGCATTTTGCGACAAAGTATTACTATTTTCTTTTTCTTTATTCATATTACCTCCAAGTAATAAAAGTTTGCTGTTTCGATCTTTTGATCTCATCAGTTGGGATACACATCCCAAGACAGACGCGGAAAAGGAATATTTACCAGTTAATAATAAATATTTCCTCTCCGCTATGCTTTTGCTATATCTCTAAATCTTGATTTTCTATCTTAAACTTAGAATAAGTATCTGTATCTTTCAATTCAGACTTAAGACTAGTTAGCTTTCTAACAAAGAATATAGAGAATTCTATAGTTGCCAGTTGTTTAATGTAGTTAAGAGCATTGTCAAAATAATCATAAGCATTATCTTCACTAGCTTGGCTAATCACATTAACTAAAGCAATTGTAGTTGCATAACATAACCCTGCGGAATCCACGATTTCAACATCTTTACCCTTACAGATATCACCTAAGTTAGGTACATCATTCTTTAAGGCTAAGAAGCTCATCAATTCAATAGAACAAGATTGCCCAACATCACCTTCAAACAGTTTTTGCATTAGCTGTTTAGGTGGCTCAGTCTTCAACGTATCGCTCAATCTAACCCATGATCTTGGACTAGGCTGTGGATTAGTATCTTTAGGGTCAAATTCCCACAATAATTGTGGCATGTATTGAATAAAGGCTTGCACCATTAGATCAACATCATTCTTATCCGCCCATGCCAACCAGTCATCTACATCATGAGTAAATTGAACTGCTGTGGTTCTATCTTGGCAATGTCTTAGGATTTTATTAGCACCACTTCTATCAGTGCTTCTATTACCTGCTAAGACAATTTTCCATCCTTTAGGAAAGACATAATCGCCAATTCTTCGCTCTTCATCTTTCCCTTTAGGGTCAAGCAGTTGCCCCATGGTAGCTTGAACACTGCCATGAGCTTGTGCAAATTCATCTAAGAAAAATATACCTTCACCATCTCTAGGTAGATTTCCTAGAAACGCTTTCTTTTGCATACCATCTTCGATATATGGCAAACCTCCAAGATCAATTGACTCAACTAATCCCAATCTAAAAGAAATGAAACCAAATTCATCTTTTTTAGGATTAACGCTATCAGTTAATTCTCTTCCATCCGCCAGTTCTTCCGCGATTTCTTTAACTATCGCAGACTTTCCAACACCAGTTCCACCTATCAAGAATGGAATGTTACTTCCCTTCAATATATGTAGACACGATGTTTTCGCTTCGCTTGGTTTAAACATAATAATACCTCCAAGTATTTTATAAGTTTTAATAATTTGCTATCGGATTGATAGCACCAATAACACCCCAATCATTGGGATGTTTTCATAGCATCTCAGCTAATCATCAGTTGGTTTATTTTAGATAAGCCCTATTTTTCTCTCTATATATCTCAATATTCCACTCTGAATATTGCTAATTTCATATTCAAATAAATCAGGATTAGATTTTACTATTAGCAAAAGCTCATCAAGATCATCAGGAATCAAGTCAAGAATCAATTTTCTTTTAGACCTATAATCTTTAAGTTGAATTCTTACCTCTTCTTCAAGTGTATTTAAGTTATTCATAATAACTACCTCCAAGTAATTAAAGTTATTCACTACATTGTGAACACCAAGACTAGGTAATAAATTACCTAGTTTCGCCACCTTTCAGTGTTGCTCTTCAGTTGGTTTATTTTTTAGGTATTAAACTAAAACTTACATTTGGTTTATCTTCTTCTTCATAATCACCCATTAAAGCACCACCAAATCTATTTAGATGCCATTCCTGTAGCAATATAGTAGCTAAAAGATATAACTCATCATCCCATTTCCCACTGATATTTCTATCTCTCTCCGCTTTTACTAAATCTAGCAATATTTCTAGATTTCTTTTATCCATATTCATAATTAATCCTCCATAGATTAAGTTTTTAGTTAGCTAAATTGCTAACACCAAGACTAGGTAATTGCTTACCCAGTTTCGCCTAAATCTCATAGGCTCATCAGTTGGTTTATTCAACTATTATGAAATCTCCACAACTACCTGTCATTGCTTCATATTGACTCCAATCACTAAAAGTCAAAAGTTCTAAATACCTCTCTAAAGTATTTGCAGTTTGCTCGTAATGATAAATTAAAGAATCGTAAGATGTATCAGATGTCTTCGCACATTGAAGTAATTGTTTATAGTTTTTAATTTCGCTTTTTAAAGATCGAACAACGTGAGCTTTTTTCTTCAACTCAAATTCTTTTCTTGTTATTGTTTTCATAATTAATCCTCCATAGATTAAGTTTCTTGAACCCCATAATAGGATTCTCATCAGCCTGTTAATTCAGGGACTTTGGAGAGCCACAACTGGAAATTATCGTTTCCGCATCCACTCAATTTGATTTACGAGCTTCTACTGGTACGTCTTTTGTTTTGTCCCCATGTTCTAATGGTAATGAGTTTATAGGCTTCTAATCCTCGAGGGTAATTCTGAAGACCCTCAACGAAGTTCACATCTTAATAATGTAATGCTCTGCTTCGTAGTCGTTAAATATGTCGTATAGGCAATTTCCTGTTTTAGTTATTGTTGACCCATTATACACACTCTGTGCATGATCTCAACATCATATTAAATATTAACTAGTACATGGTATTTGCTAGCACTCTGTGAGCATTACATCAGCTAGCTATTTGCTTTAATATTTATGTATGAAAGATGAAACAAAACCAAACCTAAAATTAGTATCTAAAGATACCAAACTAACTATTAAGCAACGTAACTTCGTAGATGAAATTGTTAAGGGTAAGTTAGGCAGTCAGATAGATTGTTATATGAAAGTCTATGACGTAACGCTAACAAGCACGGGTGCTATACCAAAGCATGCACATGTTGATTGCAGTAGGTTGATCTGTAACCCTAATGTTTCCCTAGCAATAGCTAGAGCAATGAAGCGTAAAGAGACTAATGCAGTAGCTTCTTCGCTCAAGACGAGGAGCTATGTCATAGAACAATTGTATAGAGAGTCCAAGGAGTCAGACTCAGATAGTGCAAGGATTAGAGCATTAGAACTGTTAGGTAAAAGCGTAAGCATGTTTAGTGATGTCGTAGAAACAAAAGAAGCTAGAACATCAGATGAAGTAGAAGCGGACATAGAGGAGCGTATCTCTGCTTTGTTAGATAATCAGTAAGTCGATCATCAACTAACATTTAATAGAGTAATAGATAGCGAGTATGTGTCTGCTATGTGATGGATATTGTCCAAGCACCATATATAGGTGAAACACTACATGTAGTATTTTGGACAGCTCCCAGAAGCACTACATATTGTGTTTTCCCCAGTGAACCTTTAAGAGACCCCACACCCCCTTGTACGCGTTCGGGTACCTGACTATCATATATACATAGTGATCTGCTCATAATATGACTTAATTTCATAGGGGTACCCCCTATATTGCATTTTGATAGCGTTTTTCATACATATAATATATAATTTTTCTCAGGAAAGACCCCAGGGTCCCTAGACCCCCCCAATTATTTTATAAAAATGGTTGTTTTTTTTGTGAAGGTATGCGATTATGTTAAAATCTAGCGTGATTTACATCTAGTATGTACATACTTGTTAAGTATCTACCTACTAAGTTCCACTATCTGGTAGTTACTTACTTAGTTTTTAGTTTAAGAAGTATCTACCTACTAGTAAGTATAGGAGATGTATGAGTAATTCAGTATTAACCCAAGTAAAGAACCTATCTTTAGATGAGAAGAAGGAGCTATTAGGTTTATTAGATGAGTTAGAAGATGCTAAAGCCAGAGAAAAGTGTTCAGATGAGTACATGGCTTTCGTTAAAGAAGTTTGGAGTGCCTTTATTGAAGGACCCCATCACAAAGTTATGGCTGATGCCTTTGAAAGGGTAGCAAAGGGTGAGTTAAAACGCCTAATCATTAACATGCCGCCTAGACATACCAAGTCAGAGTTCGCATCATACCTATTACCTGCGTGGTTCTTAGGTAGCAGACCAGAAAAAAAGATTATTCAAACAGCACATACCGCGGAATTAGCTGTTGGCTTTGGTAGAAAGGTAAGAAACCTTGTTAATAGTAAAGATTACAAGAAAATATTCCCCAATGTTAGCTTACAGTCGGATTCTAAGGCTGCTGGTCGTTGGAATACGAATAAAGGCGGTGAATATTTTGCTATCGGTGTAGGTGGTGCAGTTACTGGTAAAGGTGCTGACCTCTTAATCATTGATGACCCTCATTCAGAGCAAGAAGGTGCTAGTTCAGACATAAATGTTTTTAATCGTACCTATGAATGGTACACATCTGGTCCAAGACAGCGTTTACAGCCTAATGGTGCAATTGTTGTAGTTATGACTAGATGGCATAACAAAGATTTAACAGGTCAAGTCGTAGACGCTAGTATAAAGCGTGGCGGTGCAGACCAATGGGAAGTGATAGAGCTACCTGCAATACTACCTTCTGGTAAACCATTGTGGGATGCCTTCTGGAAACTAGAAGAATTAGAAGCTTTAAAAGCTGAATTGCCTAGTTCTAAGTGGATGGCTCAGTATCAACAAGACCCTACCTCAGAAGAGGGTGCTTTAGTCAAAAGAGAGTGGTGGCGTATTTGGGATAAGAACAATCCACCTGATTGTGAATTTGTTATTCAATCATGGGACACAGCTTTTCTTAAAACACAAAGAGCTGACTACTCTGCATGTACAACATGGGGAGTTTTCTACAAAGAAAATGATGAAGGCATGATAGCTCCCAACTTAATACTATTAGATGCTTATAAGGAGCGTCTAGAGTTCCCAGATTTAAAGAAAGTAGCGATGGATAGGTATAACGACTATAAGCCAGATGCTTTCATTGTAGAAGCTAAAGCTGCTGGATTACCATTGATCTTTGAGTTAAGGGCAATAGGTATACCAGTACAAGAATATACACCTAGTCGTGGTAATGATAAAATATCTAGGGTTAATGCTGTATCTGATCTCTTTGCTTCAGGAGTTGTATGGGCACCTGAGACTAGATGGGCAGAAGAAGTTATAGAAGAGTTTGCTGGTTTCCCTAATATGGAACATGATGATTTAGTTGATAGCAGTACGCAAGCTCTGTTAAGATTCAGACAAGGTGGTTTTGTATCTTTAGATACAGATGAGGAAGATGAACCATTAGAACACAATCGTAGAGCGGATTATTACTAGGAGAGTATATTGGCTATAGAAAAACAATTTCAACCTGCAACACCTATAAATGGTTTAGTAGAAATGGAGCCTGAAGAAGGTTTAAGCATTGATGTAGAAGAAGTTCCAGATTCAGTTACAACGGAAACTGATGATGGTGGCATGATTGTAGATTTTGATCCTAGTGCTCCTAATATGGGAGAACCAGAGTTTAATTCTAATCTAGTAGAATTTCTAGAAGACGATGAACTTAGCAGCATAGGTAATGAATTAATAGGTGCTTTCAATTCAGATAAAGAATCAAGATCAGATTGGGAAGAAAGCTACACAAAAGGATTAGATCAACTTGGTTTAAAGATAGAAGAAAGAACTACACCATGGGCAGGAGCTTGTGGAGTATTTCATCCAATGCTAAGTGAAGCTGTAGTTAAGTTCCAATCACAGGCTATATCAGAGATATTTCCTGCTGCTGGTCCAGTTAGAACTAAAATTGTAGGCAAAATTACATCAGAAAAAGAAAAACAAAGTCAAAGAGTACAGAATTATTTAAACTACTTGCTTACTTATGAAATGAAAGAATACAGAAGTGAGACTGAAAAGATGTTATTTTCTCTTCCTCTTGCTGGTTCTGCATTTAGAAAAGTTTATTTTGATCCTACATTAAACAGACCAAGCGGTATATTTGTACCAGCAGAAGATGTTGTAGTTAATTATGGTGCAAGTGATTTAGAAACTTGTGAACGTGCTACTCATGTAATGAAGAAGTCAGCTAACGATGTAAGAAAAATGCAAGTTAATGGCTTTTATAGAGATATAGAACTTCCTGATAGTAAACCAACTCCTTCAGATATTACTAAAAAGTATAATGAAATGACTGGTGAATCATCAAGTTATACATATGACACTAGACATACTCTGCTTGAAATGCAAGTAGATTTAGATTTAAAAGGTTTTGAAGACTTAGGTGAAGATGGAGAACCTACTGGTATAGCATTACCATATGTTGTAACAATTGATTTCCCATCAGGCATCTTGCTTAGTATTAGAAGAAACTATTACGAAGATGACCCAAGCAAGTTAAGAAGGATGCACTTTGTGCATTATCAATATCTACCAGGATTAGGATTTTATGGTTTTGGTTTAATACATATGATTGGTGGATTAGCTAAATCAGCTACATCTATACTAAGACAATTAGTAGATGCAGGTACTTTAAGCAACCTACCAGGTGGTTTGAAAGCCAGAGGATTAAGAATTAAAGGTGATGATAGTCCTATTATGCCAGGTGAGTTTAGAGATGTAGATGTACCAGGTGGAGCTATTAGAGACAATATAACCTTCTTACCATACAAAGAACCTTCAGCAACTCTATTTTCTTTATTAGGAAACATAGTAGAAGAAGGCAAAAAATTTGCTAGCATAGCTGAGATGAAAACATCTGACATGAATAGTCAGGCACCTGTTGGAACAACATTAGCATTGCTAGAAAGAAACATGAAAGTCATGAGTGCTGTACAAGCAAGACTTCATGCTTCTATGAAAAGAGAATTTGAAATACTTGTAAACATAATTGTAGACTTTACTGAACCTAAGTATCCTTATGATACTGGAGAAGATGAGCAAATTGCAGTACAAGATTTTGATAAAAGAATAGATGTATTACCAGTATCTGATCCTAATGCAGCTACTATGGCACAAAGAATTATGCAGTATCAAGCTGCAATGCAGTTAGCTCAACAAGCACCTGAATTATATAATCAAGGTGAGCTACATAGACAGATGCTTGAAGTCTTAGGTATTAAAGATGTAGATAACATTGTACCTCCAGCATCAGAAGTTAAACCAGTTGATCCTGTTACAGCAGTACAAAACATTCTTACTTCTAAACCTGTACAAGCTTTCCCAGATCAAGATCACGAAGCACATATACAAGTTCTTTCTTCTGCTCAACAAGACCCAAATATTGCTGCAAAACTACAACAGAATCCACAAGCTCAAAGTATTCAAAGTGCTGCATCAGATTATATTATGCAACATTTATCTATGCAGTTTAGAGAACAAGTTGAACAAGAAATGGGTATAGAGTTACCTCCAGTAGGTGAAGCATTGCCAGCAGATGTAGAAAAACGTATATCTGAATTAGTTGCAGAAGCAGCAAAAAGAGTAGCTACTACCAATGCTGCAAAAGCTGAACAAGCTAGAATACAAGAACAAGCTCAAGACCCATTAATATTAGCTAAACAAAAAGAATTAGAAATTAAAGAAACTCAAGTTAAAAACAAGCAACAAATAGATGAATCTAAAATAATGCTTGATGCTGCTAGACTTAAAACTAATAAAGAATTAGAAGAAGCTAGAATTAAAGCACAACAAGAAGCAACTGGTCTTAATATTGGACAGCGTATTGCTAGCGATTTGCTAGATAGAGAAGAAAATAAAGAAAAACAAGGTACTAATGATTTCAAATTAGGACTTGACATTGCAAAGGATTTAATAAAAGATATCAATCTGAATGATAAATGATATTAAAGAGCAATCACTTTCTATTTTTTTACTTAAAAAGATAAGAGAAATGATGAATGAATGTTCCGATCATATATCTACAGGAGGTTGTAAAGACTTCGCTGAGTATAAGAGAATGACAGGAGTAATAGAAGGTTTAGCTCTTGCAGAACGTGAGGTTCTTGACTGGAAAGAACAGCATTTAAAACAATAGGAACTCGACACCTTAAAGTCGTGCAAAATATGAGTGAAAAAAAAGAAATAAAAATACCCAAACCAAACAGTGTTGAAAAACCAGAGGTTAGTTCTGAAGTAAAAAGTCAGCTTCCTGAACCAAAAGGTTGGAAAATACTAATAGCAATGCCCACTGCTAAAGAAACAACAGAAGGCGGAATCATAAAAGCTAGCAAAACGATAGTAGACGAAGAAACTTCAAATATTTGTGGTTATGTTCTAAAACTAGGTACAGAAGCTTATTGTGATGAGAAAAGGTTCCCAACAGGACCTTGGTGTAAAGAAGGTGATTGGGTAATATTTCGTGCTTATTCAGGCACTCGCATGAAAATGTATGGTAAAGAGTTTCGTTTAATTAATGACGATACTGTGGAAGCAGTCGTTGATGACCCTACAGGAGTAGTTAGAGCATGAGTGAAGCAAACGAATTAGTACAAGAAACTGAATTACAGGAAGAAAAATTTTTTGGAGTTAAAACTGAAATTAATACTAATCCAATCGATGAAGTAGAAATAGAAGTTATAAATGATACTCCTGAAGAAGACAGAAGATCACCTAAAGTAGAAACATCTGAACCAGTTGATGACGAAACAGTCGATAAAGAAATTTCAGACTACAGTAAAAGAGCTGGCGATAGAATCAGCAAAATTAAATATGAGTACCATGAGGAGCGTAGAGCTAAAGAACAAGCTCTTAGAGAATCTCAAGAAGCTGTAAAGGTATTACAAAATTTAATGTCAGAAAACAACAAATTAAAATCAGTTGTAGACCAAGGTGGAAATATATTAAACCAACAAGCACTTAACAATGCACAGTGGGCAAAATACAATGCACAACAAACATTTAAGAAAGCTTATGAAGAAGGAGATGCAGATGCTATGTCTGCTTCACAAGCTGAATTAGCACAAGCTACACTTGCAGAACAACAAGCTGGTACTTATGCACAAACAATGCAACAAAATATTGCATCACAATATGTAGAACCAGTACAACCCCAACAACAACGACAAGTTGTAAAACAAAATGATCCAGACATGGATAATTGGTCACAAAAAAATCCTTGGTTTATGGGTAGCGAACCTATACACAAAGAAATGACTTCTTATGCTATGTATGTAGATGAATCATTAAAAGCTAGTGGAATTGATCCTGCTAAAGAATCAGAAAAATATTATTCTGAAGTTGATAGTAAGATGAAACAACAATTTCCAACATTTTTCGGTGTTCAAGAAACAAATTCTGTGCAAACAGAACCAGTTCAAATTACATCAAATAAACGACAGGTATCAAA
>TARA_B110000211_G_scaffold38370_1_pt1 | contig 10764 bp, 7 predicted proteins | sample TARA_B110000211 | Tara Oceans TARA_B110000211 (sample SAMEA4397516) | marine metagenome | biome: Polar Biome; feature: [DCM] deep chlorophyll maximum layer (ENVO:01000326); material: water (ENVO:00002006), including particulate matter (ENVO:01000060) such as... | depth 30 m
AATATTATCAGGGAGTCTTTCATTAATAGCTGATGCTCTTCACAACTTAAGTGATGCGGCATCACTGGGTATTGCAATTATTGCTAGAAAGATAAGTAGAAGACCTGCTGACAATTCAAAAACATTTGGTTATAAAAGAGCTGAAGTTATAGCGGCTCTTATAAATTTAGTAATACTAGTTGTTATAAGTTTTTACCTCTTATACGAAGCTACATGGAGGTTCTTTGAGCCTGTAGAAATTTCTGGGTGGATTATTGTTATCGTTGCAGGTATTGCGTTAATAGTAGATTTTATTACTGCATTGATTACATTTAGTTTATCAAAAAATAATATGAACATGCGTGCAGCTTTTCTTCATAACTTGTCTGATGCCATGGCATCTCTGGCAGTTATTGTTGCAGGTGTATTAATCATTCTTTATCAATGGTATTGGGTAGACACTCTATTAACTGGAATGCTTGCTTTATTTATTTTATATCAAGCTTTTGCGATGCTTCCTAGAGTAATTCACCTTCTAATGGAGGGCGTACCTGATGATATAGATTTAGAAGCTATTAAAATAACTCTATCAAAAATTGATTTCGTTGAAGATGTTCATCATATGCATATTTGGTCTTTAGATGAATCAACGATAGCTTTAGAGGCACATGTCGTGGTGGGCCTAAAAGATTTTAATGAAATGGAAAATACTAAAAGAATTATCAAAAAAAGTTTACTAGATAATTATGGAATTTCTCATTCAACTCTAGAGTTTGAACATGAGATGATGTGCTAGCTTGACTTGATATGAATACTCCAATTTATTATGTTGATGCCTTTACTGATTCTCTATTTTCAGGGAATCCTGCTGCTGTTATCTTTTCAGACATAAACGATCCATTATTAATGCAGTTAATTGCATCTGAAAATAACTTATCAGAAACAGTATTTATAAGATCAGAGAATAACAAATATTTTATTAGATGGTTTTCTCCATCTTGTGAGATTGATTTATGCGGTCATGCAACATTAGCAGCTGCATTTATCTATTTTAATTACATAGAGCCAGAGGCTTTAGAGTTTGAAGTCCATTCATTGAAAAATGGAGCATTAAAAGTTACACAAAAAGCAGACTATTTATTTCTAAACTTCCCAAAAGATAATATTCAAAAGGACGATAAATATAAGGATATTATTTCAAATATTCTCGGAAGTGTTGAACCAATTGAAATATTTAAAGGCAGGGATGATCTTTTAGTCATTCTTGATAATGAACTAGACATAGTGAACTTAAAGCCAGACTTTAACTTACTTAAAGAAATCCCACTTAGGGGAATGATAGTTACAGCGCCAAGTAGTGAGTTTGATTTTGTTTCTAGATGCTTTTTTCCTTTGACAGGTGTTGATGAAGACCCAGTTACAGGCTCAGCTCATACAACATTAATACCATACTGGTCAAAAAGACTTAATAAGAAAAAGCTTAGAGCAAAACAAGTATCTAAAAGGGGTGGCTTGCTAAGTTGTGAGGATGCTAGTGATAGAGTTTATATAGGAGGTAAAGCAGTCTTGTATATGAAGGGACATATAAACCTTCCTTAATCTATATTTTTATAATCTGCTTGCCAAAATTCTTACCCGTTAATACATCTCTAAGAGCTTGCGGTGCATTTTCAAAACCTTCTGTAATAGTTTCTCTGTAATGCAATTTATCTTCTGAAATTAGATTGCATAACTTATCTGTTATGTCCCTCCATTCATTCATCCATTCAGTGTTAACAAAAAATCTATGTTTAGGTTTTGGATCAAGCGCCCCTAGGACATCAAAAGGAGTTTCAACACTGAACATATCCTCAGCATTATATTGAGATATGAATCCACATATAGGAACACGTGCGCCGGTATTTAAAAGAGGGGCAACAGCTTTAGTGACATCGCCACCAACATTTTCGAAATAAATATCAATACCTTTAGGGCATGCATTTTTAAGGTCATCCATTAAATTGCCGGCTTTGTAATCAATACAGTCATCGAATCCTAAAACATCTTTCACATAAGAGCATTTTTCATTCCCGCCAGCTATTCCAACAACATGACATCCTTGTAATTTTGCTAATTGACCAACAACCGTTCCCACAGCACCAGAGGCAGCAGATACTACAACCGTTTCTCCTGATAAAGGCTTACCTACTTTATTAAGACCAAAATACGCAGTTCTTCCTGGCATCCCAACTGTACCCAGATAACATGATAAAGGTATATCTAAATTAGTAACCTTGAAAAGAGAAGGCTCTGTGTCTTTTACTTTTACATGTGTTTGCCATCCTTTATGAGCGCAGACTTTATCGCCTATTTGGTATAAATTTGAATTACTTTCGACAACTATCCCAACAGTCTCTCCAGTCATAGGATCGCCAAGTTTTGCGGGAGCAGCATAGGATGCAGAATCATTCATTCTTCCTCTCATGTAGGGATCAATCGAAAGGTATTTAACCTCAATTAAAATTTCATTTTTATCAAGCGAGGTTATGACTTCTTTATTTATTTTCCAGCAGTTATCCTCAGGCATGCCTTTAGGTCTTTTATCTAATAACCACTGTGTATTTGTATATTCCATATTTAAATTATTTATTAATTGATCTGTTGTAGATGGTAGTTGTATTTATATATATTTGAAACTAAATTAATTTAGTAAGTTTTCTAAAATGCTTCCTGCAAACTACTTTATATATATCATTACCACCAATTTTAATTTTAGATCCTTCTGTAAGAACATTGCCAAGTGAGTCTAGTCTAACAACCATGGTTGCCTTTCGGGCGCATGTTGAGCAAATTGTTTTTAATTCAATTAAGTTATCTGCCAGTCCAAGAAGCGCAGAACTACCTTCAAATAACTCACCTCTAAAATCCGTTCTAATTCCATAGCACATGACTGGGAAGTTCATATTGTCAGCTATTTTTCCAAGTTGTTGAACTTGTAGTTTTGTTAGGAATTGAGATTCATCAACAAGTATGCAGCTTAGCTTCGGCGTCTTATTCTTATTAACATATGTTAAAAAATTAAATTCACCATTAAAAATAATAGCTTCAGCCTCCAAGCCTATGCGTGAAACAATCTTCCCATTTGAAGTTGCTTCAATTTCTTTTGGCAAAAAAATCATAGTTTCTAAATCAGTCTCTAGGTAATTATGATTTGACTGAAGTAAAGAGGTAGATTTACCTGCGTTCATTGTTGAGTAAAAAAAATGAAGTTTTGCCATTATCTTTTTAAATTAGAGTTTATTGAGTAATAATAGTTCATGATTGTTTTTCAAGAAAGGGGTATTACTCATCTTGATCTCCACGGTGAGAGACATGCTGATGTTTCAGATATGATTCTTGATTTTATTTACCAATACCAATATGAAATACCTTTAATAATAATATGTGGAAATAGTGTTCGAATGATCACGATTGTTTCTGATATATTAAACAAAGACTCTATTACCTTTTCCTCTCCCAGGTTTGGTATTATTAGAGTGGAGAGAATATAACTTATGAACATCCCAGATATCCTACTTTTTGATAATCAATTATCAGAAGAAGAAATTATTATTCAAAAATCTGCAAGAGATTATTGCCAATCTGAGTTGATGCCAAGAATTTTACTTGATAATAGAAATGAAATTTTTGATAAAAATATTTATAAAGAGATGGGAAGTTTAGGATTCCTTGGCGCTCCTATTGAGGGTTATGGTTGTGCAGGAGTTAGTTATGTTTCTTATGGCTTGATAGCCAGAGAGATTGAAAGAGTTGACTCTAGTTACAGGTCAGCATTTAGTGTGCAAACATCTTTAGCTATGCATGCTATTCATAAATTTGGAACAGAAGATCAAAAGAACTTTTATTTACCTGAAATGGCAAAGGGTAACCTGGTTGGCTGTTTTGGCTTAACTGAGCCTGATGCAGGTTCTGACCCTGGATCAATGAAGACAGTATCTAAAAAAGTAGAGGGCGGCTATATCTTAAACGGCTCTAAGACTTGGATTACCAACTCACCTATTGCAGATGTTTTAATAATATGGGCCAAAGATGAGCAGGGTATATTAAGAGGGTTTATAGTTGATAGGGGTGCTAAAGGACTGGAGACTCCTAAGATTGAGGGTAAATTCTCCTTAAGAGCTTCAATCACCGGTCAAATATTTTTAGATGAAGTTTTCGTATCTGAGGATAAGTTATTACCAGAAGTTCAGAGTTTTAAAGGTCCCTTCTCTTGTTTAAACATGGCAAGGTATGGAATAGCTTGGGGTTCAATGGGGGCTGCTGAGTTCTGCTGGAATGCATCCTTGGAATACTCTTTAAATCGAATACAGTTCGGCAAACCTCTTGCTGCAAAGCAATTAATACAAATGAAATTAGCAGATATGCAAACAGAGATTGCGCTTGGGCTTCAAAGTGCCTTAAGAGTTGGGAGACTTATAGATGATAATAAGATGAAACCGGAAATGATTTCATTGATTAAAAGAAACAATTGCCAGAAAGGATTAGATATTGCTAGAGAGTCTAGAGATATCCATGGTGGAAATGGTATTAGCGATGAATATCATGTGATAAGACATTGTATGAACTTGGAAGCTGTTAATACCTACGAAGGAACGCATGACGTGCATTCCTTAATTTTAGGCCAAAAACAAACCAATATAGCTAGCTTTTAATCTAAGTGTTTGGCTAAGAATTTCTCATAAGCTTTGTAAAGCTCTAGTCTTGCAGTTTCTTTTCTAAATCCGTGACCTTCATCTCCTTTAATAATATATTCATGCTCAACATTATATTTTTTTAATTCATTAACCATATCTACTGTTTCTTGGAACCTTACGTTAGGGTCTCGCCTCCCAGTTATTATTAATACAGGGTCTGTAATATTTTCAACAAAAAACATTGGACTATTGTCATAAAGATTTTTATAGTCTTTAGGAAGGTCAGGGTCGCCTTTCTCAATCCATTCCATTTGTTGTCCGATTTCACTCCACTGAAGGCCTCTTAAATCTTTACTAGTTAAGTCATAAAGCCCTACATAACTAATAATGCATTTAAACATCCCAGGCATTTTTGTTGCAGCATGCATTGCTGCATAGCCACCGTAACTTGCTCCTGAGAAACATACCTTATCCATATCAACGTAGCCCATGTCTCGGGCCCAGAATAGCGCATCATATTTATCTGTTTGCATTGTTTTCCCCATTTCATGGTTTGCAAGAATCATCTCTTTTCTTCCATGGCCTGTTGAGCCTCTATAGTTGGCTTGAATAACGCCGTAACCTCTTGATGCATAAAATTGAACCTCTGGGCTATATCCAATATAGTCTCTAGCATTTGGGCCCCCATGAGGGTGTAAAATAAATGGGATTTTTGAGCCTTCTTTGTAATCAGCAGGCAGGGTTATATATCCATGAAGCTTAAGACCATCTCTAGCTGTATATGTAAATGGTTCTGTTTTAGCTAATTTGTAGTCTTTTATCCACGGAGCATAGGAGTTAATTAAAGCCAAGCTTCCTTTTGAAGTATCAAACAAATACAGAGAACCAGGATCCATTTCATTTGATGAGCTCAATAGAAACTTTGTTAAGTCTTCAGACCAATCCCTTAGACGGATCTCGTAACCAGGAAAAGCACCCTCTAAAGATTTTTGAACTGATGCAAAATGATTGTTAAAAAAAATATTATTTGTTCTTTCACCTTCATATGAAAAACCATACAAATCAGATCCATCAGGCTCGAACCATAAACTCATACTGTTCTCGCCTTGAAGAGGACTGGATATATCAAAATCTGGATCGTGATATATCATTTCTGTATATTGTTTAGTCTCCATATCAAATCCCCATAAGGCATTTGTATCTGTTTCATTTAGAATTGAACCATCTTGTTGGACAGCCTGACCAACGCCTAATATCGTTTTATTATCTATATCAAACTCTAAAGGTGAGAAACATGCCTCTTGATGTCTACAACTAATTAGTTTTTCATAACTACCATCTTGATTGTATTCATAGAAATTACGAACTAAGCCCATATCCTCACCCTCGTCTACATAGGTGCTGAAGCCTCTAGCAACTCCATCCCAATCAACTGTCCATCCCCCAAAGCCTTCATTGTCAATTAAAGGAACTCTTGCGACCAACTCCAGTTGTTTAGTTTTTAAGTCAAGCCAGAACAAGTCCCTAAAAATTCTATAGTTACTATTTCTATTAACACTAATCATTATTTTGTTCGGATATTTTGGGTATGTTGCATAAAGTGCTGGATAGGTAAGCCCTGGTTTATTTTTGAACTGCTTCGCTTTTATCAAAAGAGTGGTATTTTTACCATCCCTGTCTATTGTATAAAGACTGGCTGAATCTAAACTACTTCGTCCATCTCTAGAAACTAGTAAAGTTTTTTCATTAAGCCAAGCAAAACTACTCACAGCAGATCCAGGTGTTGTGCCTGATATTATCTTAGGCTCCATAGTACTTAAGTCTGTTATCACTAAAACCATATCCGTCTTAGCAGACTCCTGATCAGTTTCATCTTTTATATCGCAAACATTCTTATCAACTGAAATCATAGCTGCAAGAAAATTACCCGAAGGGGATAGTTGTGTGTTGCCACCTTGGCCATAACAAACAAGCTTTTCAATTGGAATCATTTGATCATGACCATCTGCATATAAGGATGGGGATAGGTAGCTAAAGATAAATATGAAATTTAATGTAAACAGGTTTTTTAATACTTTTGGCATTTTTTACTTACTTGAATTTATTGAACTATTAAATATATATTCCAATAAATAAATGTCAAGTTTCCTTTACTTGAAATTAAAAATTAATAGTTTCACAAAAATAGGGTTATTACCTTTGCATAATTAAAAACTTCAAAGTATTTACAATAAATCTTCATAGGGGTATATTTCATGTAGCTGAATATGTTCATAGGGGATTATTTCAATGAAATGTAACCCTAGTCATAACTCACTATAAAAATAATTAAACATTTAATAAAGGGGATTTATTATGTTAAACAAGAATTTATTACTATTAACGGGCTTTTTATCATTCGGTATATTGTTTGCTGACAACCCAGGTGAAGTCGTTTCTTCATCCGACGTTGCTCAAACTTCTACTGATACTGTTGCAGCATCTACCGAAGAAGTTGTTGCAGAAACACAAGTTGCTTCGAGCAGCTCTTCTTCATCAGATGATGATGTTCAAGAGCTTGGAAGAGTTAGTGTTACAGGTTCTAGAATTAAAAGAACTGATATTGAGGGAGCCACTCCTTTAATAACTATTACAAGATCAGATATTGAAGCTCAAGGTTTCCAAACTGTATATGATGCGGTAAGCAACCTGACTCAAAACACTGGTAGTGTTAATGGTGAAAATTTCCAAGCTGGTTTTAATGGATCTTTACAGTCTATTAATTTAAGAGACTTTGGACCTGGAAGAACTCTTGTTCTTGTTAACGGTAAAAGAACAGCTGATTATCCATTTCCTTATAACGGAGAGTCTGCATCTTTTAACTATGCAGCAATCCCTTTAGCAGCTGTTGATAGAATTGAAATATTAACCTCAGGAGCATCTTCGATTTATGGTTCAGATGCTGTAGCCGGGGTTGTTAATATTATTCTTGTTGATGGATTAGAAGATAAATCTTTAAGAGTTCAAGCAGGTGGTGGTATTGGATCCGGAACTGGTGGAGAATCTATTAATATTGAATTTGCTGGTGGTGGCTTCACTGATAAGCTTTCATATACTTATGCACTTGAATTTCGTGATGAACAACCAATACCTATTCAAAGTAGAAGTGAGCATGACTCATTTTTAGATAGCAGTAGAGCAGTACCTATACCATCAAGAGGTCTTTTAATTAGAGATTCAATTTACTATGGACTTCATTTACACCCAGGCGGAGATACTCTTGGAACTTTAGTTGACTTTAGTACTGGACAAGATTTTGCTGGAACTTGTGAGGGTGCTGACCCGGGTTATAGTTTAGCTACTCAAGAACAACATACTGCATATGTCCCAACATACTACGGTTCATACTGTGGATTTGACTCGAGCTCTAACGGTACATTAACAAATTCAAGACAAAGAGCTTCAGTATATCTATCAGGAACTTATGAGCTTACTGATAAAATTGAAGTATATGCAAAAATAATGCATCTTCAAACTGATACAGAAGGCACTTTAGATAACTTATTTACTCCCTTTGCTTGGGTCGCAGGACCTCAGCAATATGGTGGTGCTTATACGCAAAACCATGTAGTTCCAGTAGGTCAACCAAATGCAGGCGCTACTGCAGCAATGATGGATTTTAGAATTCAAAAAATATTTTCTAATGCAGTCAGAGGAACTAGTTACGAAGAAGAAACATCAACAATAGATATTGGTTTACGTGGCATACTTTCCAATGGTTTTGAGTGGGATGTCTCATATACAGACAATGTATATGACGTTGTATCTACAGGAAGAAATTTCTTAGCATCAAAGTTATACGATAAAATACACAATATAGGTGGAGTAGATGGAGCTGGTAACCAATGTGTACTAGATTCAGCAGATTTACTCGATGGAGATCTTTCAAATGGAGAGGTTACTGATTATTCAACTAGTATTTCAAACTACTATGGATCTTCTGGTGTTTATGATTATGCTGCTTATTATAATCAACCAAATTGCTATAACTGGGACTGGTACCTAAATGCTCAATCAACTGAAGAAATTGAATCATTAAGAGTTCCTAACGTTGAGCCTGCAGACGCATTCTCAGAACTTTTCCAGGCTACTATTACTGGTGAATTAATGCAATTACCATATGGTCCTCTTGCTTTTGCTGCTGTAGTTGAGCATCAAACTAAAGGTTATGACGTTCAACTTAGTCAGGCCAATAAAGATGGTTTACTCTGGGGTATTGGTGGAGTTGATGGCGGCGGTGAAAGAGACAGAACAGCTTTCGGTGTTGAACTCTCTATTCCAGTAACTGAAAAATTATCAGTTAACCTGTCAACAAGACAGGATGAGTATGATAGCTCTAAAGTTAATGTTGATAGAAGAACAATGGGAGCGTCTTTCGAGTGGAGACCTAGTGATTCATTCTTAATGAGAGGATCATGGTCAGAATCATTTAAAGCTCCTGATTTACCTTACTCATTTGTAGGCGAAAGAAGATATTACACAAGCGAATATGATTATTGGCAGTGTTATAACTCAGATCCAGAGTTATTTGGTGAGACTGGTGTAGGTTGTACTTCTACGGGTGCATATTCAATTATCAATATCGACGGTGTTACAACAGGTAACCTTAATCTAAAAGAAGAAGAGGGAGACTCTTTCTCAATGGGATTTGTTTGGGAGCCAGTTGATAGACTTGCATTTACTTTAGATGCATTTCATATCAAACTTGGCGATATTGTTTCAACTAAAAGCACTAATGCAATTGTACGTGACGAAGCAGTTTGTCGAGCTAGAGCAGCTGGCGCAACATTATCTGGTTTCGTTGACTACCCTGGTTCATATTGTGCTCAGGTTTTAGCTAGCATTGTTAGAGGCGGTAAAGACTTTAATTCTGAAACAACTGCTAATCTTTTAGCAGAAGGCTCTATTAGTAAAATCTATGAAACTCCTGTGAATATTGCTGGTCAAGAATTCTTAGGGGTTGATACATCAGTTTCATATAGCTGGGTAACAGACGCAGCTGGTGATTTCTATGTATCAGTTGATAGCACTAATCAGATTGATCTTAAGTATGCTGAGGACATTGGCGATCCTTTGGTAAGCTATATGAATAGTTCATATATACCAAGATCAAGACAGTCAATTCAATTTGGTTGGTCTAGAGGAGACTGGCGTGCTAGCACTTCTACTTTAAGAGTAGGACACATGGAAGGTCGTGACGGTAGTACTGTTAGCCCGTATTTTGATACTAACGTATCCGTCGGTTATTCCATAACACAGGAATCATCTGTTTCTTTACAAGTAACAAATATATTTGATGCAATTCCTGATACTGATGTTTGGTTTGACCAAGGTAGTTCTTTCTATCCTTATGGTTTTAATACATTTCAGTATCCTAGATTTGGACCACAAGTCTTCCTTAATTATTCATTAAGATTCTAGGAATTTATTAACATAAAAAGGAGGCATTAGCCTCCTTTTTCTTTTAAAATAGCTTTTATGAAATATATATACTTACCCTTGGTGATTTCTATCTCTATACTTCCTTCTACTTTAGTAGCTCAGGAAGTTGAGGTTGATAAAAATTTAGTTAAAGAATCGATATTGGTATCTACTAAAAGTATTCAGAAGTCGGGACTGACTCAGGATCAGATTATAAATCTTGATGAAGAGACTAGAATCTTACTTGCAGATTTTCAATCTACATCTAAAGAATACGAGTCCTTGAAACTATACAATAATCAGGTTCAAAAGATAATAAACTCTCAACTCAACGAAATAGAAAATATTATCGTAAAGATTGGAGAGCTAGATCAAACTAATCAGAGAATCGTTCCTTTAATGCTCAAGATGATTGATGGCCTAGAGAATTTTATCTTACTTGATCTTCCGTTTTTAATGTCAGAAAGAAAGGGTAGAGTTTCTAATCTTAAGGCAACTATGGATAGGGGCGATATTTCTACTTCTGAAAAGTTTAGGTTAATTACAGAGGCCTATAAAACAGAACTAGAGTATGGAAGAACTATAGAGGCATATAGGGATAATATTATTATTGATGATACTGAGACCAGTGCTGATTTTCTTCGTATTGGCA
>TARA_B110000211_G_scaffold231651_1_pt1 | contig 10756 bp, 8 predicted proteins | sample TARA_B110000211 | Tara Oceans TARA_B110000211 (sample SAMEA4397516) | marine metagenome | biome: Polar Biome; feature: [DCM] deep chlorophyll maximum layer (ENVO:01000326); material: water (ENVO:00002006), including particulate matter (ENVO:01000060) such as... | depth 30 m
TACTTGGCAAAGGACATCTCGATGATTGCAGTTGTTGCAATAATTTTATTCGCACTCTTTATAGCGGCTTTTATTTTCATCGTCCGTAAGAAAAAAATGCAAAGTTGGCTGTGGAATTATACCAAGAGCCAATTTTCTTCATCTCCTAAAGTTTCAGGAGTAAAACATGTGATGTTTTGCTTCGTCGACCATTATGAGCCCCAATGGCTAAATAAAGATAATATAGAGCTAGAAAGAAAGCGTGTAGATCGCTGGATGGTCGATTACCCCAAAATGGCTCAGAAGTTTACTGATGCTGATGGATGCCATCCCAAACACAGTTTTTTCTACCCAGAAGAAGAATATAGGAAAGAGCATCTTGACAAAATTTCCGATCTCTGTGCAAAAGGGTTTGGTGAAATAGAGATTCACTTACACCACGAAAATGATACTAGTGACAATTTACGAAAGACGCTTTCCGGTTTTGCAAACACCCTGCATAACGAGCATAACGCGCTAAGTTTAGATCCTTCGACAGGCAAGCCTACATACGCCTTTATTCATGGCAACTGGGTTTTAGATAACTCTCATCCTAAAGGTCATTGGTGTGGCGTAAATGATGAGCTTATAGTGCTACGGGAGACCGGGTGTTATGCAGACTTTACTTTCCCCTCTCCTGATGAATCGCAGCCCGCCATGCTAAACACTATATATTACGCCAAAGATGATCCCGTGAAACCTAAGTCTTATGAAACTGGTAAGCCCGTAGAAAAAGGGGGACGAGCGTGGGGAGACATCCTCCTTGTTCAAGGCATTTTGGGTTTAAATTGGAAGGTCAAAAAGAAAGGGATATTTCCCCAGATAGAGAATTCAGATGTAAGAAGTACTTTTCCACCTACACCCAATAGAGTCGATCTTTGGGTAGAGCAAGGAATTCACGTTAAAGGAAAGCCCGAATGGATTTTTATCAAAATCCATACTCATGGGGCTCAAGATAACGATATGAACACGTTATTAGGTGAACCGATTGAAGCAATGCATCGTCACCTTAATGAAAAATACAATGATGGGGAAAATTTTGTTCTACATTATGTCTCCGCTCGAGAAATGTACAATATTATAAAGGCTGCGGAAGCGGATCTTAAGGGAGATCCTAACAATTTTAGAAATTACGTCTTGCCTGCACCGATGTTTAAGAGGTTATAACTTGAAGTTTTCCCGTTTACAAAGGAAGTTAGGTGGATGGCTTGGACTTGATCGCCATTACTGGGAAAAGCGCTCTAATGGGCTTTACAGTCTCAACTTTCATCGAATAGGTTTGGGGAAAGACACGCCTTTTGATCCTTGTGTTTTTTCATGCAGTACCCAGGAGCTTGACGAACATCTTGCATTTATAAAACGTCACTTCACAGTTATTACCTTGGCGGAACTAGAGTCTCTAGTTAAACGTAATGTAGTACCAGATAGGCGCTATATGTGCCTTACGTTTGACGATGGTTATATAGACAACTATACCAACGCGTTGCCTGTTCTAAAAAAACATAACTTAAAAGCGAGTTTTTTTATTGCCACAGGGCTAGTTGGCAATAACACTGTTCCTTGGTGGGACAAAATAGCTTATTTAATTAAACATTATAACCCTCAAAATTTAAAGCTATCAGACTGGGAATTCGAGGTTTTAAACAAAGATGGAGAAGAAAACTTCATAAGAGAAATACTTTCGGCAGTAAAGAGTTGCAAATACTCCGCAGCTAGTCAAATAGAAGAACTTGAATTTAAATTTTCACACTCATCCGGTTATCCAGACGCTGAGTTTATGAACTGGGAACATCTTTCATCGTTACTAGATGAGGGTATGGAAGTAGGTGCCCACTCCCACAACCATGATATTTTAACGAAACTCTCCGACGAAGAACTATTTTATGAATTAAGTCATTCAAAAGCCCTGTTAGAGGAAAAGTTAGCGTGTTGCGTTACTGCATTTTCTTACCCTGTAGGTAATAAGTCTACCTACAATGAGAAGGTAATAGATGGATTAAGAAACACAGGTTATCAGATAGCATTTAACTTTCTACCAGGAGTAAACGTCTCTCCTGCATCCACCCCCTACGACCTACATCGCTTTCCTATTGCTCCAAACATGAACCAGGAAGCATTAAAAAAGATGTTTAGTTATACGAGTAGGTTCTGAACCCAATGCGAATTTTACATTGCGTGAGCAGTTTACAAGTAGGTGGGGCCGAGAAATGTGTCAAAAATCTCGTGTCAGCGCAAAAGCAGCAAGCATTGGACATTGCTGTCATGACTTTTGGTACAAAAGACGATGCATTTCAGCGTGAAATTGAAGTACTAGGGGTGCCCGTTATCAATATAAACGGGAACCTATTAACTCGCACTTTAAAACTGATAAGCCTAATTAAGGGTTATTCAACACTACATGTTCATTCACCTGCTGTAATACGCGCATTCTCTCTAATCTTTCCCTTCTTGTTAAATAAAAATATTGTGTACACCATTCACGGAGAAATAGAGCCCCCCATTGGTTTTATTAAACAATCCCACTGGCTAGCCAAATACTACGTCGACAAAGTATTCGGCGTGTCAGAAAACATAAAAGCTGGAATAAATAAACGCTACGGTTGGTCTTCGACTTCTGTTGAAGTGATTAAAAATGGTGTGGCCATCCCCGAGGCTTTTGAGCTTATCGGCGATAACCCTAAGCTCCAATTATGCACGGTTTCTAGATTAGTCCCCCTTAAAAATATATCTCAGCTTATAAACGCTTTTGAACGCTTTCAATGTAATAAGTACGCCGACCTCCATATTTATGGCGATGGGCCAGAAATGTTAGCACTTAATTCCCTGGCTATGGCTTCAACTATTAAGGAATCTATTGTTTTCCATGGAGCAGTACTAAACGAAGATGAAATTTATCGAGAGAAAGATTTACTTTTAATTAACTCGACGACAGAAGGCCTCCCTATGGCGCTACTGGAGGCTATGGCAAGAGGAATACCCAGCTTTTCGACCAGTGTTGGTGAAATCCCAAACGTTATATCAAATCTCGATAACGGGGTGGTTTATAGTGTAAATGACTTAGAATACTGGCATTCGCAAATTATTGTGATACAAGAAAATAGGCAGAGGTTAAAAGCGATGGGGGTCGCCGCTCGGCAATTTGTAAAAGATCACTTTGCTATTGACCACATTTCAGCGCTTTACAAAAAAAGCTATCAATGATGAAAAGAGAAATTCTTTTTTTTACTAACTTACACCCTTTACCATGGCAATCTACCCGCGCTACGTATAATCGTGAAGAAACGCGCCATTTAGCTGAACATGCCAATATTACTCTATTAATTCCCGTTCCTTGGTTTACCTGGATTAAAGAGGTGCTAATTAACGGACACCGAGGAGAGCCTAACATGTGCCTCTTCCCGTTCTTTTATATTCCCAAAGTACTTAGCTTTCTTCACCCGTTTTTTATGCTGTTATCCGTTGCCTTGTCTATAAAGCCCTTATACTTATTTTTTAGAGCCAAGAATGTAATAGCAAGCTGGGCTTATGCAGAAGGCGTATGTGCAGCGGTACTTAAACGCATATTTCGCTTCAAGCTCATTATTGAATGCCTTGGAAGCGACGTGAATGTGCTGATAAATAAACCAATACATAAGACCCAGATGCGATGGGCATTTGGAATCTCCGATACAGTTACAACTAAAAGTTATGCGCTCGCTAAAGAGGTCAATAAACACGCTCCGTTGGCCAAACTTGAAGTGGTTTATAACGGGGTAGATTTTGATACTTTTTCATTACGAAGTATTCCTCTATTTCGCGGTCACTCTTTAAACCTACTTTTCATAGGTTCCATCATCCCAACTAAAGGCGTTTTCGAGCTTGTAGAGGGGATAGCCGCACTAAAAGACAAACACTCCATTTCCCTATCAATTATAGGGAGCGGCCACAGTACTGCGCTTCTAAGAGATAAGATAATGCAACTTGATATGCAAGCGTCAATCTCACTGACGGGTGCAGTCCCCCACAATGAATTACCTCAACATCTTCAAAATGTCGATGCACTTTTGCTTCCTAGTTATCGAGAAGGCGTGCCTAATGTAATTATGGAATCGTTAGCCACAGGTACGCCTGTAGTCGCCACAAGAGTGGGTGGAATACCTGAGGTGGTATCATCCACCCTTAACGGAGTTTTCATTGAAGAACTTTCAGCTGAAGGGGTAGCGACGGCTATAGATACGTTGATAAAAAAAGATTGGCAACCAGCGCAAATAAGACAGTCAATTCAAAAATACACTTGGGAAAATACTGCTTTGCAATTAATCGATTTGCTAGATAAATAATTTCTGACTTTCCGGATTTTGCAAACTAAAACCTTTAGAGAGAAAAATTATGATTATTAATGCTCATAGAAGCAATGTTAAAAACATCGGGGATCTCCTTTCTTCTCCTCTTCACTACTATAACTTTAATCAAAAGACGTTAGTATTAGATATACATGATCACATTAACAAAATCGAGTTAATCTCAAAAGGTATGAGACTTCTCCCACTCACTACAAATATTATTATTGGTGGAGGCGGACTTCTTGATAATGAATTCTTTGAAGAGAGCATCCAAAAGCTAAACAAATTAAAAGTAAATAGCATCATCTATTGGGGGGTGGGTCACAATAAGCACGACGACGATAATGTAAAAAGAATATACACTTCTACAAAAAGCTTTCTAGATAAATCTTCACTTTATGGTGTCAGAGACAAACTAGATAATTATGATTTTTTGCCGTGTGTAAGCTGTATGCATCCAGAATTAGAAAGAAAGCATAATATTGTTAATGATGTCGTAATATTCGAACATGAGCACATCCCTGTGAAAATTGAATCTGACATTCCAAGAATGAGGAATGACCAGAAAGATTTTTCAAAAATCATTGAATTCTTGGGAAGTGCTAATTACGTTATTACTAATAGTTATCACGGTATGTACTGGTCCATACTAATGGGTAAAAAAGTTGTGTGCATCCCTTTTTCATCTAAATTTGAACTGTTTCCTTTTGAAACACCCATGGGTAAAGAAAGCGAGATAGACAGTCTCTTACAAAGCGCTAAGGTTCACGAAAATGCGATAGACTATTGTAGAAACTTGAATAACACGTTTTATTCAAAAGTTATGGATATTATTTAGCCTTATTTTAACAGTTGTTTTTTGAACTTCATAAAAGCACTATTTTCAAATAGCTTTAAAGTAACGAAATAAGTAAGAACGCCTGTAATAATTTTACAAATTAACTCTATTATGTTTGATTCCAAACCTAGAAGTTTATCAACAGAAAATATTGCAATGGCCATCACGCCAGTTGATACTGCTGGTGCTTTAAACTCTCGAAAAAAGCCTCCTAGTTCAAGGTATCGTTTTGAGTCTTGCACGTGTAAGACGTACCAAATTGATTCTCCTATGAATACCAAGAGAAGCGCAATTGTGATTGAGAACTGGCCGCCAATCAACCAAGCGGTGGCGGTGATACCTAACGCTAAAGCCGCTTGAACAACTTTTCTCTTACCATTTCCGGCAGCAAACAAACCTATCCCGCTAATTTCTTTTAATGAGTTCACTACCTGCATTAGACAGAGAACTTTTACAATATCAATAGCTGGAATCCATTTCGCCCCCAATATGAGAGGAACAAAATTTTCTGCCGTCATCGACAATCCAACAAAAAGAGGCGCTGATATAAAAACCGCAAAAAACACAGAGTCTTTGATGTATTTTGCTAATAATAATTTATCAGACGCCACTTTCGAAAATGTAGCTAGCGTTATGCTTTGAACAACTTTTGAAACAAGACTTACAGGCTTTTCAGAGATCGTTTTAGACATTCTATAAAAACCTAAAATACTAGAAGCATAAAAAGATTGGATAAAGAAAACGTCTAATCTAGAATTAACGTCCCAAATAACGGCAGTAAAAAAGCTGCTATTTACATCCTCCCAAATATCTTTAGTTTTCTTAAAGTCTAAACTGAGTCTCAAGTATTTCCGACATACTTGGCGAAATAATAGTAGTGTCAATATTTGCGAGAACAATAAAGAATATATAATCGACCAATATCCGAAGCCATAGTACGCTAATACTAAATTTACTAAGGACTGAATAATAGTAATAAAAACTTGTATTTTAGCGATTAGCGTAAAATTCATCTCTCTATTTAGCAACACCAAATATATTAATTGAAATGGAGATATAAGAATTAGAATTCCGTTAACCAGTATAAGCTCCCCCACTCCAGGTTTATCGAGTAGCGCTTCCAATGTATCAGAGAAAATAAACAATAAAAGATAGAGAGAGCAACTGATGAGCATTAGCAAAGAGAAAATGGCGTTCAGATCTCCATCTGACAATTCTTTCTTGCGAATTAATGCCCCAAAAAAGCCAAGCTTAGATAACATTAAAGCAAACCCAACGACCATCTCACTAATTGCCAAAAAAGCAAAATCTTCGGGGTACAAAATTCTTACGACGAATAACGTTGAAATCCATGATAATAATTGGCCAAAAACGCCCAAACTTAAACCGACTTTCAGGCCCTTTTTAGCTGTATTTCCTAGACTCAATCTTGTTACCTCGTTGTCAAAAAATTTACTTTAAAGCTTTTAAAACCTAATGCTACCGCGTTAACGCCAGTAGCTCTTACTGAACTTGAATTGATCAAAGCGCCCTCTCGAAGCAGTTTAAAAGCAAACGATCTGGCCTTAATGACGACTCATAGTAGCGTTGATTATCACGCATCATTTGAAATCTATAATCTTCATTCTGGTACAAGAATAAAACTTGTTCAACGCACTGTTCCGCGGAGCTAAATTCCAAAAAGTGCTTATTCGTTTCTAGTTGGGGGATAACATTATCATTTCGTTCGGCAACTATAGCCTTTGATGTTGCAATATATTCTCCAAACTTCCAACCTATTGAATCATGTAAGCCCGTTGAGGCTACACATATATCGTGTGCCTTTAGGGTTGTGATATAGTTGTGTTTAGAAGTTAACCTAGCGTCTTTCACCACTAACTCAGGATGTTGGGATAAAGCAAATTCAGTGGCTAGCAGCCCCCCAGTAAAACGATTTCCCAGCTCTTTTTTGAGCAGGGATATACATTTAGCCCGCTGCTCATTGATTCCTCTCCTTTGTTGGCTATGCTGTTCATCGACGGCGAAATAACTGTCTGCATTTATATCCCATAACCTGGCTAAAAAAAGTGTCTTGGGATCTGTTCTTAATACTGGGGAAGCGCTAAGAGCTGAACATGAAACTTTATAGTGCATTTTTCCTATAAAATCCGCTTGTTTGATGACTTCTTTAAACCAGTTAGGCGTTTTATAGAATTTAACACATCGTCTAAATCCAAAAATATCGAATCCGTTTGGATAAACGAGATAATTTAGACCATATGGCATCACCTTAGACGCGATTGCAGGGTCTACAAAACTAGAGTTAAAACTTCGCTTGAAGTAAACATCACTTCTTTTCAAAGCACTATCACTCAACTCAGTCCCGTCAGACATATCAAAACAGATTCTTTTTCCCTCAATATTTATATTTAAAATGTTACTTTGAACACTAAACGGAACTGTACATGTGCTGACACTTTTATCAAATACTAGTTTGAGATTAATTTTTTCTTGCCGGTGAAGCATCGCAAGCCCAGTATAAACTTGCTGTAGGTGGTTAGAGTTGGTATCGACGTACACTTTACAATTAAGTTTAGTCATATAGTTATTCATCCAACAAGCTAATATTTCCTAAGATAGGAAGGTGATCGCTTCCTAAATCGTTACCAACTAAGGCCTTGTTAGCCTTTAGCTTATTGCTAATGAGCACATGGTCTATTCTAGGGGAAAGCCAAGGGTGGATTCGAGTTGAGCCGTATCCAAAGCCTACTTCACGAAATAGATTCTCAAAATTTCCCCAATACTTTTTATATTGAGGATTTCTATCTGTAATATTAAAGTCACCGGCGATAATGAAGTGCTCATCATAAACGAAGCTGGAAAGCATTGATTTTACCAACCCAAATTCAATTGCTTTCGACTCCTTGAATAGTATCATTTTAGATAAGAAACCATTCAAAGAAGAGAATTCAAAACCAAAATTAGATATTGAAGCAAAATGAGTATTCATAAGAAATACCTTTTTCTTCCCAACCAAGATTGAGTGCAGTGAAGCAAAAAGCCCCCACTCCTCTAGTGCTCGTCTATCTATCGTTTCGTAATCTTCTATCGGATATTTAGACAAAACACATAAGCGTGGCTTACAAGACGAGTATAAGTCGTTTTCTTCCGCAGCATCTAATTGCTTATCCCTTGCTTCCTGAATGAATAAGATATCTATGTCGTGATGCCTGAACCAAGCGTATAACACGGCCTCATCGACTCGTTGAGCAACGTTAAACGAGGCAATATTCAATGTGTCGTATTTTAGGCTTTCTTCACTACCCTTTAATAAGTTCAACTGAAAAGGAGATGATATAAGTATCATTAGTAAAAAAAAACAGAATACCCAATATTTAAAGCGCATTTTTGTAAAAAGTATGGGAGCAGCTAATATTACTAAAATATAATCTGGAACGTACTCCAGAAAGTAGCTTATAGGATGGTCAGAAATTGGTTGAAAGTGCATACCCACTAGATATAAAAGCACCAGTAAGCTACTAAAAAACGTAATTATAGACATCATGCTAGTTATCATTTCATATTAAGCCTATCGTGAGTTTGACTTTAAATATAGTGTTCCAAACAACTTAGATGCTTCGTATGTTATGTGATCCTCATCAATATACACTAGGGTGTTCTCAATAGCGAGATTACAAAACTCGCCATTACAGTAAAATTCTTTCGTATCAATTATTTCCAGCTCCTGTGTACTAAATTTTGCGCTTATTTCATTAAATATATCAGCCATCATTTCATTTTCTAAATATGGTATTTCGCACGTCGTGGATAATGAATACATTGCTTTCTTTATCGGACATGACGGCTTTATTTGTGAATAGAACGCTGTATCTTTGAATAAAACAACTTTCGAACTATGTTGTAAAATACTATTTAATGTATCGTGCAGCTTTTGCTTGAAATATTGATATTTAGTGTCAACATCATCTATTATCACCCCGTCGATTAAAATTGACTCTGATCCAAAGTTTGGCCAACTACCTCCCATATAAACAACGTCGGGTTTATGCTCAATTATGTACTCTTCAGCTAACTCATTTCTCATCTTACACGCTTGAGCGCGTGAGTAGGATGTCCCCCACTGAAGACCAAACAAAGGCACGCATTGGTCAAGCGTATAATCAGTGGTGGAGATATTGGCTTTTTTTCCGAGCACATCGATAAAACCAACTAAGTGGTTTGCATGTGAATCGCCTATTAACAACCCACGCTTCTCTCCGTCTTTATCACCGATTAGGCAGTCCTCGCGGGGTAGGCTATTATACGATTTCAATGCTGAGTGACACTTTCCTCTAAGTTCATTTGATTTTATAACTCTTGAGCTTTCAAGGATTTCTACTCTTTCACTAAACCTCTGTGGAAAACCATTGGAGATTATAGATAATTGGTACAAAGCGATAGAAAATATCAGTGGAGCAATAATAAAGAGGGAAATCGATAACGTGTTAGAGATTTTCTTATTATGCCTAACCGAATTCTCGACAAATCTCCAAGATAGATACCCCAATAGAAGAGTTAATACTGTGGCAGTGGAAACTAAATACAACCCCACGTTCTCATAACGATAATTGACCCATGTTATTACAGGCCAGTGCCAAAGGTAAATGGAGTACGACATTTTACCGATACTTTGAAATATAGGTAAACACAACAATCTATAACCAAGTGATTTATTGTTATACTGAGAGATAAATATTGCCGTAAGGATGCAAACGTACAGTGCGTTCAACCCCGGAAAACGCGTTGTTTCGTCATAAACAACGGCAAATACAAATAAACCAGTTAATGAACCGAGAGAGACAAAGTCAGCTAACAATCGGTTACGGATTACTCTCGGACCTACAATGCCAACTATGCAGCCTATTCCCAATTCAAACGCTCTTGTAGGGAGTAAGTAATAGGATGCTCCGAAGGTAAAATTTAACGAAAGCTCTGAAACAAAGGCGCTAATCGCCACGAATAGCGAAACGACGACTAAAAGTAGTTTATGCGAGCCTTCTCTATGTAGAGCGAGAAACAAAAGAGGCCAAAGAAGATAAAACTGTTCTTCTATGGCTAGAGACCATGTGTGAAGAAAGGGGGCACTTGATGCACTTTCTGAGAAGTAACCACCATAATTTAGCCAATGAAAAAAGTTAGCCAAATAAGCACTTATCCATAAGCTTCCCTCAATCGATTTTATTAAATCCAAGGGAGATAAAATAAACCCAAACACTATTAGCGTTAGGTACACCATTACGAGAAGAGCAGGAGCTAATCGTTTAACGCGTTTTATATAAAAACTAGTAAGTGAGAAGGTTTCGTTTGAACGCTGAGTCAGAATAAGTTTGCTAATAACAAAACCTGATATAACAAAAAATACGTCAACACCAATAAAACCTCCCTCAAAGAAAGGTGCTTTAAAATGCGCCAGAATCACCAATATTACGGCAATCGCCCGTAAACCATCTACATCCTCACGATAACAGTGCTGCATAGCTTTCATCTCTGTCTTTCGTTCCATGTTACTACCGAAAACCCGAAAATGTTACTTTCCGTG